>ENA-OQHZ01000054-OQHZ01000054.1-human-gut-metagenome-genome-assembly--contig:-NODE-54-length-99563-cov-28.074342_pt1 | contig 99563 bp, 76 predicted proteins | sample MGYA00242642_ERZ504734 | MGnify/ENA primary metagenome ERZ504734 (study PRJEB26092, sample SAMD00036210) | human gut metagenome | host: Homo sapiens | study: EMG produced TPA metagenomics assembly of...
AGATGCGGATATCCCGGATCTGTGCATGGAATACCAGCAGACTGGCTTATGATGGTTCCGGGGCGGTAACACGTGACTGGGAAAATCACAGCCTCTGTACTTTCCAGACAGGAAAACGATATAATTGTGACCTGTCAGCATCCTGTAATATAGGGGCGAGGTATTTTATAAGGGAACTTTTAAAACCCCTTCCGGCAACGGAAAGGTCTTTACTGGAGGCAAAAGTCCCTTCTGTAAAGCGTAGAACCTCATGTGTCTATGCAGATCTGAGGAAACTCCATTCAGAAATGGAATTTTTAAAAGCAGCATAGATACAGGCAGATATACAGCGGACTACCTGTAATGTGGGAACCAGCCATATCCGGCATGGGAAATACGCATAACTGCGCACCTAAGTTACAGGCGTATCCGCCGATATTCATTCTGACGCCTAAAGCGTCTGGAAGCACGTGACTTCAGTCATGTGAGGTTCACCGAAGTAACACATTCTATTTTCTATGCTCCGCAGTATGTGGCAATCGAAAAAGGATATTTTAAAAATGAGGGGCTTGATATGACGCTTATAACTGGCTTTGGAGCAGATAAGACAATGACGGCTGTAATATCCGGTGAGGCAGATATCGGATTTATGGGAGCAGAAGCATCTATCTATGCCTATCAGGAAGGAGCTACCGATCCTGTTGTAAACTTTGCACAGCTTACCCAGCGGGCAGGAAATTTCCTTGTAGCAAGAGAAGAAATGCCGGATTTTAAATGGGAAGATCTGAAAGGCAAGAAAGTCCTTGGCGGCCGCAAAGGTGGTGTACATACATCAATGTAAATTATGAGACGATTGTGATTTTGTGTAATTGGGTAGACGGGTTGAATAGTGCATTTCTTAAATAAAATGTCTCTTTTGATTATGAGGATATTGATTTATAATAAATATATCTTTACATTAGGAGGAAACCATTTTATGGCAAAAATAATTGCATTATTTAATAACAAAGGTGGGGTTAGTAAAACCACTACTACTTTTCATTTGGGCTGGAAATTAGCCGAACTGGGATATAAAACATTGATGATAGATACTGATCCCCAATGTAACCTTACAGGATTATGTTTAAATGCCGATAAGGAAAATAAGCTAACACAGTTTTATGAAGCAAATAATTATAATATAAAATCAGCACTATCACCGGTTCTCAATAATGAAATGCGACCGCTTGAAGCGACAACTTGTTATGAATTTGAACACAACGAAAATCTATTTTTACTTCCTGGACATATAGAGTTTTCTGAATATGACGCAACATACAATATTGCTGAAAATATGACAGGATCTTTAGTTGTGTTGCAAAATGTTCCTGGTGCATTAAGACAATTAATCACTATGACTAGTGAAAAATATCATTTGGATTTTGTTTTACTTGACATGAGTCCAAGCATATCTGCCACAAATGCCAACATTTTGATGGGAAGTGATTTTTTTATTATTCCATGTGCCCCAGATTATTTTTGCTATATGGCCATAGAATCACTTATTAAAGTGTTTCCTAAATGGTGTTCTACTTATGATAATTTGCGAAAAGCAGAGGTTTTTAAAAACGCAATTTACAAGATGAATGATACTGTACCTAAATTTCTAGGTACTATACAACAGCGATACCGCCCGCGAAATGGCTCGCCGGTAAAAGCATTTTCAGAATGGATTGACGATATTAATAAAATTGTTGCAGAAAAATTAGTTCCTATATTGGATGAAAATGGAATGCTTATTCAAAAAAGAACTAATTACAATTTAATAAATATTGCAGATTTTAATAGTCTAATTGCTCAATCACAAATGAACAATACACCTGTTTTTGAGTTGACGCAAGAACAAGTTGAAAAGACGGGGAGTGTCTGGGAAAATATGAAACGTAATAGAGATGATTTTAGTGTTACCTTTGAAACATTAGCAAAAACAATTATCGCTTTGACAAATTAAACAAGTGTGGAGATACCATTGATGTATCTCCACTTATATTTTGCGAAATTTTGTTATCTCTTTCCAGTTAATCGGAAACCCCATATATTCAAAAAGATCATTCAACTTCAAATTTGAATTCCGCTTTTCATATCGGTCAAAAATATGCAATAATTGCTTTTTAAACAGTAAAAAATCAGTCTTTGGAAGTAGATAACGAAAAGTAATGACTACACTAAACAAGTCATTTTTTCCATATATATATTTTGAACCGTTTTTAGAAATGCCTAATTTTTTATGTAACAATGTATCTGGAATGTCAATATATGTATGATAGGAAAACAACCTTTCGTTATGAGCACATACATTTCGGTACAGCGTTAATACCTTTAAATATTTTATCATTTCATTTTTCTTGACATTTCCAAAATCCTGGCAAATTGCTCCCTGCATATTTTGAGGTAAGAATTCAAACATTTTTGATATCTGACCAAAAGTAAGGGTATTCATAATCACCCATAACGGAATATTATGATATTTGTTACGCTGGTAAACAAGATATTCGTGATCCTTGTTTTTGTTTGCCATCATATCTAGCATTTTGATTAATTTGGTAATTCCATTTTTATTTTTGGGAATATTGCCGTAATTATTGGAGTTGAGATATTCTTCTTGACGTTCTCCATGTTTTTTACAGAAGTGATAAGAAATGGACGAACGCATTTTTCTTTCCACGCGGCATAAATACTTAAAGAAAATCCCACGTAACTCTTCATCAAATTCATAAAGAGCAACTATATCTTCAAAACACGCTTCATTAATGTATTTGCGGGTATGAATATCAATAAAAGGATGTTTATATCCACCAATTAATGCATAATAACTGATATTCTGCAGGGATTCTACCGCAAAATCATCATCTGTAATAACTAGATTTTTTTCATTTTTCAGTTTTTCAACTTGTGCGGTATATGTAATAAACGGTTTGCTCATATGTACCTCGCTGCAAAATGTTCCAGATAAAGAAAAAGGAGAGGGGCCTCGGCACCCTCCCCCGATCGCAGGCTTCTCAAGTTTCTGCAATCTGATCACTAAAGATAATATAACTGATATAACTAAGAAAGTCAATCAAAAATCATCTTTGTTTTAAATTATATTCGGCAAGGACATTTTTATACATTGACCAAGGACCAAGGGGGACGGTGTTTGATGGCTCAAATACAGTCCCCTCTGGCTTTTCCCCAGGTATCATCATTCATCCTCAGAATCATCTTCAAGCTTTTTCAGTCTTTTTTTATAAATTTTAGAAGTAAGCGTTAATGCAAGGAAACATAAAATCTCTATAGAAAAAAACATAATAACTCCAGTTGCAATGGAACCGACGAGTTTGTGATAATTCCGATAAGAAATGATAAACCACAAAATCCCCATAACAACTGCGGCGATGCTACTGGCCATGATATTGTTCTTAAAATTTGGTTTCAGCTTTCTGTCCCAGATTCCGTTTCTTATGCATCCTACTGTAAGATATAAAGCAAGGCACATAAATACGATCCATTCTCCGGAAAGATCCTGTTTGCTGTCATTTCCTATGGCTATCTGGGTCAGTATTACAGCCAGCAATCCCCAGAAAGCCAGCCAGCATCCATTGTGCTCAATCTTCAGAAGTTTCAGTTCCTGTAATTCATCCAGATTACTTTTCGTTTTCTTCATCCTCGTCATCCTCCCAAAATAAATCATCCAGACTCTTATCCAAGATACGGCAGATTCTTCGGCATAGCTTGATTGTTGGATTGTATTCACCCTTTTCGATTGCATTCATAGTCTGCCGCGAAATACCGGCAGCCTCCGCCAATGCCTTCTGCGTCATATCCTTTTGTGCTCGTGCTACTTTGATAGCAATATTCTTTGGCAAGCTTGCTTCACCTCCCTGATGACTATAAGATATCATTTATTTGTATAAAAGTCAATTATATTTTACTTTTAGAAATATATAAATGAATTATCAAGAAAAAATGCACCATTTTTGAGTTGAGGGAATATCCTAACAGCAGAAGTCTCAAAAGGAGTATCTGCATGAAAAATAAAAAATGGATTTCACTAGCGGCAGCAGTTATTCTGGCGGTGACTGCGCTGCCGATGACAGCTTTTGCTGCAGAGAAGGATGGGGGAGAGGAAAAACTTACGAAAGTTACGTTGAATGAAGTCGCACACTCAATCTTCTATGCGCCACAGTATGTGGCAATCGAAGAGGGATATTTTTCGGAAGAAGGTCTGGATCTGACATTGATAACTGGATTCGGTGCGGATAAAGTTCTGACTGCTCTGATTTCCGGTGAGGCAGATATCGGATTTATGGGAGCAGAAGCATCTATCTATGCCTATCAGGAAGGAGCTACTGATCCTGTTGTGAATTTTGCGCAGCTTACCCAGCGAGCCGGAAATTTCCTTGTGGCAAGAGAAGAAATGCCGGATTTTAAATGGGAAGATCTGAAGGGCAGGAAAGTTCTTGGCGGCCGCAAAGGTGGCATGCCGGAAATGGTATTTGAGTATATCCTGAAAAAGAATGGTCTTGACCCTGAGAAAGATCTGTCTATTGACCAGAGCATTGACTTCGGCGCTACTGCTGCTGCCTTTACCGGAGATGATTCAGCCGATTTCACCGTAGAATTTGAGCCGTCTGCTACTGCTCTTGAAAAGCAAGGTGCCGGGTATGTTGTGGCATCCCTGGGCGTTGACTCCGGCTACGTACCATACACCTCCTACAGTGCCAGAACCAGCTATATGGAAAAAAATCCTGATATCATGCAAAAATTTACTGATGCTCTGCAAAAAGGTATGGATTTTGTCCAGAGCCACACTCCTGAAGAAATTGCAGAAATCATCGAGCCTCAGTTCCCTGAAACAGATCTGGATACCATCACAGCCATCGTAAAACGTTATTACGATCAGGATACCTGGAAAGAAAATCTGGTGTTCGGGCAGGATGGATTTGAACTGCTGCAGGATATCCTGGAAGACGCAGGAGAACTGAAGGAACGTACACCGTATGCAGAACTGGTCAACACAGAATTTGCGCAAAATGCTTCCTGATGATTTGCTTTCTCTGATCCACCTGTAATTTTAGCCCGATATCCGTATTCTCCCATCCGTTCCTTCATATTGTCAGAGATTTTTGACTTGATTCAGTCAAACCATAATCTTGTATACACTTTGTGTAACAGGTGGTAAAAAGAACTATGTTTACCAGGACTGCTATAGTTCCAATTTTGAAAAACGCAGACAGAATTTCGTCATTTTGTCCTGCGTTTTTCTCATGCCTTTTGACAGTTTGACGGAATCCCCGAATACTGATTCCGGCTTTTCGTCAGAATGACAAGAAACGAAAAAAATCTTTGTACGATTCTTCCCTAGCCATCCCCCCTCCTTTTCGCTATACTGTCTACAGATGAAAAAAACGAGTAATCAATCAGCAAAAACAATATGAAATAATTTTGGAGGAATAATAATCATGGCAAGCTTATCATTACAGCACATTAACAAAACTTACCCAAATGGTTTCCAGGCAGTTAAAGATTTCAATCTGGAGATCGAAGATAAAGAATTCATCATTTTCGTAGGACCTTCAGGATGTGGTAAATCTACTACACTTCGTATGATTGCCGGTCTGGAAGAAATTTCCGGCGGTACATTAAAGATTGGTGACAAAGTTATGAACGATGTAGAGCCTAAAGACCGTGATATCGCAATGGTATTCCAGAACTACGCTCTGTATCCTCATATGACAGTATATGATAACATGGCATTCGGACTTAAACTTCGTAAAGTTCCGAAAGACCAGATTGATAAAGCAGTTCGTGAAGCTGCAAGAATCCTTGACCTTGAGAAACTTCTTGATCGTAAACCGAAGGCTCTTTCCGGTGGTCAGAGACAGCGTGTTGCTATGGGACGTGCTATCGTACGTAATCCTAAGGTATTCCTTATGGATGAGCCTCTTTCCAACCTGGATGCTAAACTTCGTGTACAGATGCGTATCGAGATTTCCAAGATCCACCAGAGACTGGGTGCTACAATCATCTATGTAACACATGACCAGACAGAGGCTATGACTCTTGGTACCAGAATCGTTGTTATGAAAGACGGTGTTGTTCAGCAGGTAGATACACCTCAGAACCTGTATCAGAAACCAGGCAACTTATTCGTTGCAGGATTCATGGGATCTCCGCAGATGAACTTCCTTGACGCTGTTATCTCTGAAAAAGGTGGCAACCTTATCGCTAAAGTTGGCGAGCATGAACTGGTTATCCCAGCTGCTAAAGCAAAAGCTCTTAAAGATGGCGGCTATGTAGGTAAAACAGTTGTTCTCGGTATCCGTCCGGAAGATATCCATGATTCCCAGATGTTCATCGAAGCTTCTCCAAGCGCACCGATGACATCCGTAGTTAAAGTTTACGAGCTTCTCGGAGCTGAAGTATTCTTATACTTCGATGTAAACGGAACTCAGGTTACAGCACGAGTTGATCCTCGTACAACAGCTAAGACCGGTGATCCGATCAAATTCGCATTCGATATGGAAAAATCTCATTTCTTTGATAAAGAAACAGAACTTACAATCTGCAACTAATTTTCAGGAATCTTTAATAAACCCGGGGAGTTTTCCCCGGGTTTTTATGTTATAATATAGAATTGGCTGCCTGATTACTTCGATCAGACAATTTGCAAGGATTGCTATAAGCTGACTCATACCCCAAAAGAAAGGATTGACCTAATGAAAATACAACAGATTTTACAGAAATGCCTGACAGACTGGAAGAATATCAGCCAGATTGATTTCTGTCTGCTGGATTCTGATAACCATATCTTTCTCTCTACCTGTGATAAAAAACTTCCTGCAGAATCAAAACTGGAAGAATTTCGCCAAAGCAGTGCCCTGTGTGTTTCCAATACAAGCTGCTGCCTGTATAAGATCATGGAGAACCATTCCATCTCCTATATTCTGATCGTATGGGGAAAAGCAGAAAGTACTGCTACCATCGGAGAGCTGGCTGTATGCCAGGTACAGAGTCTCCTGGCTGCCTATGCAGAGAAAAGCGACAAGAATACCTTTATGCAGAATCTTCTCCTTGGTAGTTATTCTGATGTAGATGCCTTTAACTGCGCCAAGAAACTGCACATTGCAACTTCTGTTCAGCGTGCCGTATTTCTTGTGGAAACCAAACAGACCAAGGATGAGAACGCTCTCGCTACGATCCGGAATATTTTCTCTGCCCGTACCAGAGATTTCATCACAGCTATTGATGATACAGGGATTATCATCATCAGAGAATTACAGTCTACAGAAACTTATGAGGATCTGGAATCAATTGCATATATGCTTGTAGATATGTTAAATACAGAAGCAATGACTTCCGCATGGGTTGCCTACAGTAATCTGGCAGAGGATATTTCCAGGCTTCCAGACGCATACAAGGAAGCACATACAGCCCTTGAAGTAGGCAAGATTTTCTACGCAGATAAAAATGTATTCGGATATAACCAGCTTGGAATCGGCAGACTGATCTACCAGCTTCCTGTTTCCATATGTGAAATGTTTATCGACGAGATCTTCAAAGAGGAAACTCTGGATTCTATTGACGAAGAAACCCTGATCACCATCCGTACCTTCTTTGAAAATAACCTGAATCTCTCCGAGACCTCCAGACAGCTTTATGTACACAGAAATACTCTGGTGTACCGTTTCGAAAAACTCCAGAGAAAATTCGGACTGGATATCCGCGCGTTTGAAGATGCACTGACATTTAAACTGGCGATGATGGTTGTGGACTACATAAAATATTCTAAGAATCATCCGTCATAGATTTCTCAGACAATTTGATAACATCCATCTGCGTGATCAAACCGGCAGACTCTTACAGCTACATGGCTACGCGATTCTACACCGAATAACTGCTCCGCAGGGACTTACTTGATTCGGTTAAAAAAGCGTTATATCTTCACCAGAAATCTCTGTTGAAAATAAAACGCTTTTTATTATTTCTTATATATTCTATTTCGCTTCTTTCAGCAGCATCAGATGCTCTTCCGGAAAATGGATATATTTCGGAACTTTTGCATGCGGATCTTCCTCAAAATTTCCTTTGGGGCACATCCACCAGACCGGCTGACAGTCTCCGCCTTTCTTGTTCTTCAGTAAATACTGATGTTCAAAGGTCGTTTCAATATATTCCATAACTTCCACTTCCATGTGGTTCTCTCCGCCTTCAGATGCACCTTTCATCCAGTGACCGCGGATTCCCACATGCGTAACATCATCCGGCACCACATCTTTGGTCTGCAGCATCAGATCCCAGTCCACTGCATAAATACTGTGTTTTCCCATTTTCTGTACAGTTGAGAAATTTTTACACCCTGTCAGTCTGGCTGCCTGCAGAATACCGGGTCGTTCAAAGAGTTTCTTGGTTTCTCCTGTCGTAAGTGCCTGACCGCTGTCCAGAATTGTCAGATGTCCGCAGAACTTGTAAGCCTCATCACGGCTGTGAGTGACCAGAATCATATCACCTGTGTACTCATTAAGAAAGTTCTGCATATCACGCTGCATGATATCTTTCAGATATCCATCCAGTGCTGAGAACGGTTCATCCAGAAGGATGACTTCCGGTTCTCCGATCATCATTCGTGCCAGTGCGACACGCTGCTGCTGACCTCCGGAAAGCTGTCCTGGATAACGTTTCTCCAGCCCGTTAAGCTGATAGCGCTCTATGTAATCTGCCACTTTTGCCTTAAGATGTTTCTTATCACCTCTGTATCCGCATGCGATATTCTTCTCTACAGTCATGGTAGGAAAAAGTGCATAGTTCTGAAAAAGATAGCCGACCTTCCTCTCCTGCGGTTTAAGATTGATTTTCTTTTCTGAATCAAAAAGAACTTTATCATTTACAACAATTCTTCCTGAGTCCGGTGTCTGGATTCCTGCAATACAGCGCAGAGTCATACTTTTTCCGCTTCCGGATGCTCCAAGGATCCCCATTGGAGAACCATCACTCTCCAGCTTTACTTTCAGAGTGAAGCCATGAAGTTTCTTCTCAATATCCACACTGACTGCCATTACATCCACCTGCCCATCTTCATTCCCTTACCGGAAACGATATTGATCGCCGCAACGATCACAAATGAAATGATCAAGATCACAACTACCCAGAAACCGGCCATGCCATAATTTCCTGCCGCAGTCTCCGAAGCAATGGCAACGGAAACGGTTCTGGTCTTGCCAAGAATGTTTCCTGCGAGCATGGATGTAGCACCGTATTCTCCGATTGCTCTGGCAAAGGCAAGGACTGTACCGGATGCGATTCCGGGTCCTGCTGTCGGCATGACAACTGTCCAGAAGATTCTTCTGTCACTCATGCCAAGTGTCTTGCCTGCTGCGATCAGATTCACATCCACCTGTTCAAATGCAGCGCGTGCATTTCGGTACATCAATGGAAACGCAATTACAGATGCTGCGATCACGCAGCCCTTCCAGGTCTGTACGATCTTAATATCAAAATTATCCAGCAGAAATGCCCCGAACGGACGTCTCAGACTGAACAGCAGAAGCAGAATGAAACCGGCCACTGTCGGGGGAAGTACCAGAGGCATGGTCAGGATACCATCCAGTATGCCTCTGGAAACAGGTTTCATCTTCATTACCAGTCTCGCAAAGAATATCCCCAGAAAGAACGCGATCACAGTAGCCGCGAAACCTGTTTTCAGTGAAATCCATAAAGGACTCCAGTTTATTTCTGCCAGAAATTCACTCATTCTTATTTAGCTTCCTCTGTTGTCTCTGTCTCAGCATTTGTTTCTGTGTCATCCGCTTCTTCTGTTGCTTCTGCATCTTTATCATCTGTTTCGGAAGCATCATCTGCTTTGTATGCTGTGAATCCGTATTTCTCGAATACTTTCATAGCGTCGTCAGATTTGATGTACTCAAGGAATGCTTCTGCAGCTGCTGTATCATCTTCAGATGCCTCTTTGTCTTCGATAAGGCCTACCGGATAGAGAACAGGTGTCTTCAGTGCATCTGCCGGAGCTTCTGCGATAACGTCTACTTTATCTGCAACGGAAGCTGCATCTGTAGCATAAACGATACCGATCTCATTACTTCCTTCACTTACTGCAGCAAGAACTTCAGATACATTTTTACCTTCATTGATTTCCATCTTATTTACTTCATCTGTAATTCCAAGATTGTCGAAAATTTCTCTGGAATACTGTCCAACAGGAACGCTGTCACCTGCAAGTGCGATGTTGGCTGCATCTGTGATATTCTCGAATCCTGTAACTTTTGTTTCTCCATCCTTAGGTTTGATCAGAACGACTTTGTTCTCAAGGATATCTTCTACAGTATCTTTCTTAGCCAGATCTTCGTCTACCAGAGCGTCCATCTGCTTGTCAGCTGCTGAGAAGAAGATATCGCAGCGTGCACCTTCTTCGATCTGTGTCTGTAATGTGCCTGAGCTGTCTGCATTGTAGAGGATTTCAACATCAGGATATGTCTCATTGAAGTCTTTCTGGATTTCTTCCATTGCATTGCTTAAGCTTGCTGCGATGAATGTGTTGACTTCACCTTTTAAGTCTGTATCCGCTGCGAAAACTCCTGTGCTGAACATTCCTGCACTCAGTACTCCTGCCATCATTGCTGCAATTAATTTCTTTCTCATATTTTTACCGCCTTTCATTTAGTTTCGTTTTGTTTTATTCAGTTTTGTTTCCTTTTGTATCTATTGTACAAAACTTTTGTATTCTTGTCAATTTTATTTGTATATGTTATCATGTAAATGATAGCAGGTCGAAAGCCTTATTTTTACCGGCAAAAACAACTTTCCGGCCTTTGATCGGGTATCAGATAAATCGTTACTGTTCACTCCGTTCTCAGTAACGCAGCCAAAATTCATTCCAGATTGCCTGTGGCAATGGAATTTTGGCTTGTATGTCTCGGGATTTTGGCATATCCATGCCAAAACACCTCGCGGGATAGTGGAGTGTGAACAGTAACGATAAATCTATAGAAAAAAATAATAAACAGTGAGGTAATTATCATGAAATTAAGTGCACGCAATCAGTTAAAAGGGAAAGTAGTAAGTATCAATAACGGAGCTGTAAACTCCATCGTTTCTATTGATATCGGCGGTGGAAACATTATCACAGCAACCATCTCCTGTGCAGCAGTTGAAGAATTAAACCTGAAAGTAGGTTCTGATGCTTATGCAGTGATCAAGGCTACTAATGTCATGGTAGGTATTGATGAATAAACTTTACACAGCTCAGGAGGTCGCAGACCGTCTGAAGATCAAAAAGACGACGGTCTATGAACTTATCAAGCGCGGTGAGCTGGAATCTTCCAAAATCGGAAAACAACTCAGGGTCAGCGAAGAGCAGTTGACACAGTATCTTAACAGAAGCAGTTCCGGCAATTCCGGAAGCGGGCAGGATATTCCATACACTTCTGTTAATTTTGAACCTGAGAGCTCTCTGCTGAAGAGAGATTATCTGCTTCATTCCAGTGGTATCATTTTAGGCGGCCAGACTTCTGCCGCCCTGGAGCTTCTTCTCGGCAAAATGTCCGCTCATCCCGATGGGCTTCCTGTCCTGCAGTCTCATATGAATGACTATAACGGACTTTATTCCCTGTATTTCGAAAAGGCACATATCGCTGCTACCAGTCTGGATATAGATGATATCCGTCACCTGGTTCCCGGAATCCCGCTGATACTTCTTTCTTTATATAAATACTCTGTCGGCTTCTATGTACAGGCCGGAAATCCTGAAAAGATTTCTTCTGTGGAGGACCTGACGGATCCGAAAGTTGTTTTTATGAATCGTGAAAAGGGAAGTGCCCGCAGGGTTTATCTGGACCGTCTGTTAAAAGAACGGGGAATCTCTTCTGAAAAGATCAGCGGATACAGAAATGAAGCTGTCTCTGATATGTCATCTGCATCTGCTGTTTTTGAGCGCAGAGCAAATGTTGCTTTTGGAGAAGAAATGATCGCACGTTATTTTCCGGGACTTGATTTCGTCCCTGTGACTGATATGCAGATGTATCTGGCAATTCCTGCGGAATCTGTGAGAAAGCCGGGGTTCTCTGCTCTTGTGGAAATTGTACAGTCTGAAGATTTCAAAACTGAGGTTCATCATCTGACAGGTTATGATACCTCTTATACCGGCGAAATGATCTGTATATAAGAAACCTGTAACATAATAAAAAGCCCTGCTGTCCGGGATATACGCTTATGACGTACATGCCGCTTATACAGCAGGGCTTTTCTTATACATTATTTACAACCAAGAAGTGTTTTTCCGATAAAGTATCCAAGCACCAGAATACCAAGTGCGATTCTGTACCATCCGAATGCCTTAAAGTCATGTTTCTTTATGTATCCCATCAGGAATTTGATCGCGATAATGGAAACTACAAATGCCACTACCATTCCCACGATCAGGATCATCATCTCTGTTCCTGTGAAAGAGAAACCGAATTTCAGGATTTTCAGAAGACTGGCTCCGAACATGACCGGGATTCCCAGGAAGAAGGTAAATTCTGCTGCTACTGTACGGGAGGTTCCTGCAAGGATACCACCGATAATGGTAGAACCTGAACGGGATGTACCCGGAACTACGGAGAGTACCTGGAACAGACCGATGATGAGTGCAGTCTTAAATGACAGATTTTCCAGATTTGTACAGGTTGGTCTTCTTCTCTTGTTATAATTCTCAATGACAATGAAGAGGATACCATATACGATCAGTGCAATGGCAACTACTACATAGTTATTAAATTTCTCTTCAATGACATCATTAAACGGAAGTGCGATAACAATCGTCGGTATACAGGCTACTATAATTTTAAACCAGAGTACCCATTTCTCTTTATCACAGAACTTCTCCACAAAAGTAAGAATTCCTCTGGATACTGCACCATGCCTGTTAAGCACTGCCTGCTGTTTCTTTGAAATTGGTCTGATATAAAACGGCCACAATTTGTTCCAGTAGAGAACTACAACCGCGAGGATCGCGCCAAGCTGGATCACTACGAAAAACAGATTCTTAAAATCCTCTGTCACATTCAGTTTCAGAAACTCATCCACCAGGATCATATGTCCGGTACTGCTGATCGGGAGCCATTCTGTGATTCCCTCTACGATCCCAAGGAAAATGACCTTTAACAGTTCAATAAAATCCATAATCTTTCCCTTCCTGTTTTCTTTTTTGTTGTTATTCTTATTTACAACGATTTTCAACCGGATCAGACAGGTTTCTGCCAGATAATAAGTAATGCAAAAGACCCACATATATCTATCTGACTCACTGTAAATACTCATATGATTATATTACACACCATGCCACTGATACAACTGTAATCTGTATTTTTCCTGCTGATTCTATAAAATAAAAACAGCCGCCTTTTCTCCGACAGAGAAAATTACGGCTGCTTTTCATCATTTCATATTATTTATCAGTTCTTTATCTTCTTGCAATCGTAGCAATATCAATAAGAGATAAATTGTTCAGGTCTGTATTCTCAAGGCTGGTTGCCAGTGCTTCTGCTGTATCCAGAGAAGTAAGGACATTGACACCTGTCTCGATGGCGTTACGTCTGATGACGAAACCATCTTTCTGATGCTCTACACCCTGTGGCGGAGTATCGATGACAACGTCGATCTTATGACCAAGGATAAGGTCCATAAGGTTCGGTGCAGGCTGCTCCAGCTTATTTGTACGGATAACTTTGATTCCGTTTTCTTTGAGGACTTTTGCAGTTCCCAGTGTAGCATAGATTCTGTATCCAAGTGCTTCGAATCTTCTTGCGATCGGGATGATATCCTGTTTGTCTTCGTCTTTAACAGTGATGATCATGTTTTTATGTTTCGGAAGACGGATACCTGCTCCGATAAATGCTTTGTAAAGCGCTTCATTGAATGTCTCAGCAATACCAAGGCACTCACCTGTTGACTTCATTTCCGGTCCAAGGCTGATATCAGCGCCGCGGATTTTCTCAAATGAGAATACAGGCATCTTGATCGCATAATGTTTTGCTTCCGGCTGAAGTCCCGGTTCATAGCCCATGTCTTTCAGCTTGTATCCAAGGATTACCTTCGTTGCAAGAGGAACGATCGGAATTCCTGTTACCTTGCTGATGTACGGTACAGTACGGCTGGAACGAGGATTAACCTCGATCACATATACATCATCTCCAAGAACAATGAACTGGATGTTGATCATACCGATAACATGCAGTGCTCTTGCAAGACGTCTGGTGTATTCTGCAATTGTCTCTTTTGCTTTCTCGCTGATGGTCTTAGCCGGGTATACGGAGATACTGTCACCGGAGTGGATTCCGGCACGCTCGATATGTTCCATGATACCAGGAATCAGGATATCCTCGCCATCGCATACAGCATCTACTTCGATTTCCTTACCCATCAGGTATTTATCAACAAGGATCGGGTGCTCCTGTGCGATCTGGTTGATCACACCGATATACTCTTCTACGTCCTCATCGCTTACAGCGATTCTCATGCCCTGACCACCAAGTACATAGGAAGGACGAACCAGAACAGGATAACCTAGCTCATTTGCTGCTTTCTTAGCTTCCTCAGCAGTAAATACTGTCTGTCCCTTTGGTCTCGGGATCTCGCATTTTTCAAGAATCTCATCAAAGAGCTCACGGTCCTCTGCTGCATCTACGTTCTCCGCAGATGTTCCGAGAATCTTAACGCCCATCTTTGTCAGTGCTTCTGTTAATTTGATAGCTGTCTGACCACCGAACTGTACAACTGCTCCGTCCGGTTTCTCGATATTTACTACATTCTCAACATCTTCCGGTGTCAGAGGCTCGAAATACAGTTTATCTGCAATATCAAAGTCTGTACTAACTGTTTCCGGGTTGTTGTTGATGATGATGGTTTCATAGCCTTCTTTTGCAAATGCCCATGTACAGTGTACGGAACAGAAGTCGAACTCAATACCCTGGCCGATACGGATCGGACCGGAACCAAGTACCAGGATTTTCTTTTTATCCGGTGTTGCTACTGCTTCATTCTCTGTGCCTTCATCGCCGTATACAGAATAGTAATATGGTGTTGCTGCCGCAAACTCTGCAGCACAGGTATCAACCATCTTATATGCCGCTTTAATCTGATATTCTTCACGAAGAGCTTTAATCTCTTCTTCTGTCTTGCCTGCCAGACGTGCAACGATGTAGTCCGGGAATTCCATGCGTTTTGCTTCAAGGAGAAGCTCTTTTGTGAGCTTTCTGGTCTTAAGGGCATTTTCCATGCCTACAAGGATTGCAATCTTATCGATGAACCAGATATCAATCTTTGTGATGTCGTGAAGCATGGACTGTGGCATACCACGACGGATTGCTTCTGCAATCTTCCAGATTCTGCGGTCATCTACGATTTCCAGCTCTGCAAGGAGTTCCTCGTCTGTAAGCTGTGTGAAATCATAGGACATCAGGCTGTCTACGTGCTGTTCAAGAGAACGGATGGCTTTCATCAGGGCACCTTCGAAGTTATGGCAGATACTCATAACCTCACCTGTTGCCTTCATCTGAGTAGTAAGGGTTCTCTTTGCAGTAATAAATTTATCAAATGGAAGTCTCGGGATCTTAACTACGCAGTAGTCAAGCATTGGCTCGAAACTTGCATATGTTTTTCCTGTGATCGCATTCGGGATCTCATCCAGTGTGTAACCCAGGGCAATCTTTGCTGCAACCTTTGCGATCGGGTAACCTGTCGCCTTACTTGCAAGTGCAGAGGAACGGCTTACACGCGGGTTAACCTCGATTACACAGTATTCAAAGCTGTCCGGTTTCAGAGCGTACTGAACGTTACATCCACCTGTGATTCCAAGTTCTGTGATGATGTTCAGGGCTGAAGTACGGAGCATCTGATATTCTTTATCTCCCAGTGTCTGAGATGGAGCAACTACGATAGAGTCACCTGTGTGGACACCAACCGGATCAATGTTCTCCATGTTGCAGACTGTGATGCAGTTTCCTGCGCTGTCACGCATTACTTCATATTCAATCTCTTTCCATCCTGCGATGCAGCGCTCTACCAGAACTTCACCTACACGTGAAAGACGAAGACCATTCTCCAGGATTTCACGAAGTTCATATTCATTATGGGCGATACCGCCGCCGCTTCCACCGAGTGTGTAAGCAGGACGGAGAACTACCGGATAACCGATGGTGTTTGTAAATGCAAGACCATCTTCTACTGTTGTAACAACCTTGGATGCTGCGATCGGCTCACCGATCTTCTCCATGGTATCTTTAAATTCCTGACGGTCCTCTGCTTTCTTGATTGTCTGGGCAGTTGTACCGATCAGTCTTATATTGTGTTCTTTGAGGAAACCTTTCTCATCCAGCTCCATGGCAAGGTTTAATCCCGCCTGGCCGCCCAGTGTAGGAAGGACGCTGTCCGGTTTCTCTTTCAGGATAAGCTGTTCTACTACTTCTACTGTCAAAGGCTCAATATAAACTCTGTCAGCGATATCTTTATCTGTCATGATGGTTGCAGGGTTGGAGTTAAGAAGAACAACCTCAATGCCTTCTTCTTTCAGGGAACGGCATGCCTGTGTTCCTGCATAGTCAAACTCTGCTGCCTGGCCGATGATAATCGGGCCGGAACCAATTACAAGTACTTTTTTAATGTCTTTATTTCTTGGCATTATTTATTTCCTCCCATCATATCCATAAATCTGTCAAACAGGTAACTGGAATCCTGCGGTCCCGGGCATGCTTCAGGATGGAACTGTACAGTAAAGATATTCTTTCCTTCGTATGCCATACCTTCGTTTGTGCCGTCATTGACGTTAACGAATGCAGGTTTTGCAATGTTTTTCTCTTCAAGTCCCTCAGCATCTACTACATAGCCATGGTTCTGGGAAGAAATGTAAACACGTCCTGTTGCAAGGTCTTTGACCGGATGATTTCCGCCTCTGTGTCCGTATTTCATCTTATGGGTATCTCCACCTGTTGCAAGAGCCATAAGCTGATGTCCAAGACAGATTGCGAAGATCGGAACTTCAGAATCATATAATTTTTTTATTTCCTTTATAATAGAAGTACATTCCTTTGGATCTCCAGGGCCGTTACTTAACATAATGCCATCCGGATTTGCCTCCAGAATCTCTTCCGCAGGTGTCAGTGCCGGATAAATTGTAACCTCACATCCTCTTTCATTCAGGGAACGTGCAATGTTTCTCTTTGCTCCCAAGTCAAGAAGTGCTACTTTCGGACCGTCGCCTTTTAAAATCTCTTTCTCGCGGCATGTTACCTTCTCTACTACCTTACCTGTTGTATATGCTTTTAACTGGGGGATAATTGTATCTAAATCATAATTTTCATTGACGGTGATCATACCGTTCATGGTACCTTTCTCACGAAGGATTTTCGTTAAGGCTCTGGTATCAATTCCGGCAATACCTGGAATATCATGCTTTGTTAAGAAATGCTGAATCGTGTCCACGCTTCTGAAATTACTTGGGACACGGGATAATTCGCGGACAATAAAGCCGTCCACCCATGGCTTTGATGACTCCTGGTCATCATAACAGATTCCGTAATTCCCAATGAGGGGATAAGTCATACATACTGCCTGTCCTGCATAGGAAGGGTCGGTCATTACTTCCAGATAACCGGTCATGGAAGTATTAAAGACGATTTCGCTGATAACGTCTCTCGTTGAACCAATGCTTGTACCTTTGAACACATGGCCATCTTCTAATATCAGAAATGCTTTCATACAATCTCCCTTTCTTATCTTTATATTGTGTCTATCACTTATTTTTTCCTAAATCTTCAAGATTGTATCACAGCAAAGTGCTTTTTTCAACCTTATAAGGTACTAAAAATAATTAAGTTGATATTAAAAACTTTTTTGTAATTTCAGGCAGATCCAATCACATGCATTCACTGCTTTCTCACATCCAAATACCTCTATAAAATTTAAATCATCCTCTTCTCTGTGCAACTCTACACCGGATAACTGCTCCGCAGTTTATCAGAAGAAGCTTACACTTCTACGTAACAAATTGTGCGTTTTGAGGATACTGTAAAAAAAATTAAAAAAATTTCAAAAAAGCTATTGACTTTTATCCATACATCGGTTATTATAAATGAGCAGTCGCGAGAGAGCGATTGATAAATAAGAAATGCAGAAGTGGCGGAATTGGCAGACGCGCAGGCTTCAGGTGCCTGTGGTAGCAATATCGTGTGGGTTCAAGTCCCATCTTCTGCATTATTTTTTTACTCAAAAAAGGAAACTGATACAGTTTCCTTTTTTTCTGTTCTTATGATACAAAAGACATCAGATAACGGTAAATCTTCCATGTGGTTTCATTATCGTAATGAGTTCCGTCTGTTGTCTTATATCCCTGCTTTTTCAGATAAGAATAAAGATCTGCATATTTCGCACCGGCAACTTCTTTTTTCATTCTGGCATTGAAATCTTCGATTTCCTCATTTGTTACATAAGGATCTTTGGTTACCTGTCCCACTGCCACAATATAGACATCCGCTCCCTGCGCTTTCCATTTTGGAATCTCCTCATTCAGCAGACTGATATAATTTGAAATATTGTATACATCATTAACACCAAGCCAGACAAAAATATCTTCATTTCCTTTCATCTGCTCCTGCAAGGTCTTCAGGGCAGTATCTCTAAGCCATTTATACCCCATTCCAACCTCACATATCCATGTAATGTTATCGTTCTCCACAACATCTTTCATCATATCTGTTCTGGAATCTCCGATCATAATAGTCTTTCGCATTACCGCCTCTGCCGGATCACTCAGTTCAGAATATACAACATTTCCCTGATTTCGTACATATGCCCGTATTCTGTAATAATAAGTCTTTCCTGAAACAGTACCTGTATCTATATAACTGAATGTTGTATTGCCGGAAACTATATTGATTCTTTTATATCCTCTGTCCTCGGATTCTGACCGGAATATCTGATATCCTTCTGCAGTTTTGATTTTTTTCCATTTGATCAGGGTTCCGCTTTCTTCTCTCACTCTTATCCGGGTGATCACAGGTTTTCCGGGAGCTGTTTTTATCTCCAGTGCTTTCGATGATGAACTGTACAGAGTTTTGTTTCCCTGTTTCAGATAAGAACGTATCTTATAAGTGTAGAGCTTATCTTCAGAACCTGTCAGTGTAAAACTGGTAATGTTCCTGTTCTTAATCCTTCCCACGCATTTGTATTTCCCGTTGGCTTTATAATACAGAAAAATCTGATAGCCTGAAGCCTTCTTTACTTTATTCCAGTTAAGAGTCACTCTGTTTCCGGCCGCTGTTCCGGACAATACCGGCGTTTCCGGTTTTGCAGATGCTGCGGATGCCGATACTGTTCTAAACAGCATTACTGATATCAACAAAAATAAAGAGAAACTTTTTCTGATATATTTCACATGACATTCCTCCCATCTATAACAATTCACCTGTAACAATACCAGATTATCCACAGTATTTTACGGAATTGCCATAATCAAAGAGCCGGCTCTGTAAAAGATATCTGCTCTCACATCGCCGGCTTGATTTTATACTATTCTCAATTATTTTTTGTATTATTTAACTTTCACGCTCTTCACTGTGCTGTAACCTGTATATACTTTGGAAGATCCTACCATCTTATATGCACGTGCTCTGAAATAATAAGTTTTACCACTTGTCAGCTTTGTCCTATTTGCGGTCAGCTTTGTAGTTCCTTTTACAACCGTACCCTTCTGGGATTTCTTGGATGATCCACAGTAAACATCATATCCGTCTGCACCTGCAACAGCCTTCCAGCTTACGGTTGCCACACCTTTTTTGGTGGACTTCACAGAGATTGCCGGCTTTGTACCTGTTGCTGTAGCTTTCACTTCTGCGGAATTTGACCAGGATCTGAGATTCTTATTGGCATCTTTTACCTGTACAGTTGCTGTAACTCTGTATGTGTAGGCTGTTCCTGTAGAAATCACATTATCTGTATAATCTTCTCCGAACTCTGCGTCAGCCAGATCACCATTATCCCATGTTTTAACAGTTTCATATGCACCGTTGCCTGTTTTCTTCTCCAGTTTGTAAGAAGCATCATCTGTACTGGAACCAACGTTTACCACGATCTGATCCCATGTTGCAGATGTAATGGATGCAGTTGCCTTCAGCATTTTGACCTTGGATGAAACTCCTGCATCACAGCTGAACTGCTGAGGTACGGCAATCCATTCCGGTGTAAAGTCAATAGAAGATGTCTTACTCAGTGAGTTTCCGTCAAGGTATAAGGAAACTACCTGAGACCCTTCCTTGCTGTTTTCCAGTTTCAGATTTGTGATCTTATTATTTCTAAGATCAAGGATTCCCTGAAATCCGGCACAGTTAAATGAAGTGATGGCATTATTGGAGGCATTGACTTCTGAAAGACTCTTTACATAATCAGTATCTCCGATGTTCAGTCCTGCATTTGCCTGTGTGGTAAATTTATTGGAGCTTGCATCTACGAAATCCAGGTTCTTCAGATATTTCTTGGAAGGCATTACTACCTTTGTCAGTTTATTGCTTCCATACTTCACTACACGAAGATTTGTGCATTTGCTGAGATCCAGAGTTCCTGCAAGACTGTTATTACTCAGATTCAGATATGCAACTTTTGTATTCTTTGTAATATTTACAGAAGTAAGTTTGTTATTTGCCGCAAACAGATCTGTCACATAGGTGAAACGTTCAATGCCTTTCAGGTTGGAAATTCCAAGCCCTGAAACATCAATCGTCTTGGCTGCTTTGATCTCTGCCGCTGAAAGCTTCTTATCCTTGTCTGTATCAATATTGTCTAAAACATACTGGCGGAACTTTGCATCCGGGAAGTTCGCTGAACTGACTGCTGCTGCTGATGATGCTTCAGCAGCATCAGACTGAAATTCAGATCCGTCCTCTACCTCCGGAGCTTCCTCTTCTGCTGAGCCAACAGACTGTTCTTCTACTGTTGATGTATCATCACTAAAATCAGCAGCCTGAACACTGATACCGGAAGCCATCATAGCTGCACTGATCATTCCTGCGACTAATAACTGATTTAATTTTCTGTTTTTCATCTTTCCCTCTCCTGTTCGTAATTTTCATACCTTTTGATACGATATAAAATTATCATATTCCATATCAATTTGCAACATATTTTTAATTATACTGTAATTATCTGGTAAATCTGTAAAAATAATTTACCCTGCAGTTACTTACTTCTCTTCCATTGTTTCTTTTTCCACTGGTGTTTCTTCCACCGGCTGTTCCTGTGCTGGTTCTGTTTCTGCTGCTTTCTCTGTCTCTGGTTCTTCCGGCTGTAATTCTTCTGCCGGTGTTTCTTCCGTCCCATTACTCCCATCTTCATCTTCATCTGAAGATACAGTGTCATTTTCCACATTCTTCGCCGGTTCCGGAGTCGGGCATGGCGTTCCGCAATACGGACAGAAACTTACATTAATATCTACCTCCCGCTCGCAGGACGGGCAGATTTTCTCTCCTTTCAGGTTCGCCGCATTATCCTTATACTCCCTGATTTTCAGATAATGCTGATCAATCTCCTGACATAAAGCACTTAACTCACTATCAATTCCATCACCCTGAGAATGTCGTCTGTAAACAATATCACCGATATCAACTTTGATTTTCTCAATAATGCGCTCTTCCCCTGTGATTTTACTTCTTATCTTCTGCGCCTCGATCGTCTGCTCTGCGCGGGCACCTAATTCTCTTGTTGTCTTTCCCAGTTCCTTCGTTGTTTTTGAAAATGTCTTAACTAATCCATCAAAAAAATCTGTTCCCATAATATTTACTCCCTTCCATTATTGTCCTCATAATGCAAGAACAAAACTATTTTAATTAATGACTACCCTCCAGCAGGATCGGCTCCTGTCCGCGAAGAAGGATCTTCGGACCACCGTTTCCTTCTATGTATTCTCTTGTGATCACAACCTCTCCTATGCTGTCATCTTTCGGAATCTCATACATGATATCCAGCATATACTCTTCCAGTATCGCGCGAAGTGCCCTGGCACCTGTATCTCTCTCCAGTGCTTTCGCAGCAATTGCATGAAGCGCCCCGTCTTCAAATTCCAGTTTCACTTCATCCAGTGCAAGAAGTTTCTGATACTGTTTAAGAATCGCATTCTTCGGCTCCTGCAGGATCTTCACAAGCATATCCTCATTCAATCCGTCCAGAGTAAAGATGATCGGAAGTCGTCCGATAAATTCCGGAATCATTCCAAAACTGCGGATATCCTCCACTGTTACTTTCTGAAGCAGATGAGGATCATTATCATATTTATCCTTCAGGTCTGCATAAAAACCGATAGATGCCTGCTTGTTCAGCCTTTCTTTAATGATATTCTCCAGATCAGGAAAAGCACCGCCACAGATAAACAGAATATTACGTGTATTAACAGTTACAAGCGGTACCATTGCGTTTTTGCTGTTTGCACCTACAGGAACTTCCACCTCACTTCCCTCAAGAAGCTTCAGCATTCCCTGCTGCACTGCCTCACCACTGACATCTCTCTGGTTGGTGTTCTTCTTCTTGGCAATCTTGTCAATCTCATCAATGAAAATAATACCATGCTCGGCACGCTCCACATCATTATCTGCCGCTGCCAGAAGTTTGGAAACAACGCTCTCTATATCATCGCCAATATAACCGGCTTCTGTAAGAGAAGTGGCATCTGCAATTGCAAGCGGCACATCCAGAAGTTTCGCCAGGGTTTTAACCAGATAGGTTTTACCGCATCCGGTTGGTCCGATCATCAGCATATTAGATTTCTCAATTTCAATCTCATCCATTGTATCTGTTGCCACACGTTTATAGTGATTGTAAACCGCTACAGACATTACTTTCTTGGCTTTCTCCTGACCGATCACATACTGGTCAAGGGTTTCTTTGATCTTATGGGGAGCAGGAATATTTTTCAGATCCAGAACCGGTTTTTCCTGTTTCTTTTTCTTTTTTTCTTTCTTTGGCTGCTGCACCGGATTCTGGAAGCTGCCCAGATCGATCATACTCACATTCGGCATATTCAACAGGTCAGAATAATTGAACTTACCCTCATTGAACTGCTGATTCATAGAATTAAAACTCTTCTGCATACAATCTGTGCAGACATGTATGTTATTTGGAAGTTCGATCATCGGACCGGCCTTGCTCTCAGGTCTGCGGCAGAGAAAACAGAATTTTTCGGATTTGTTTCTCTTTTTCTCTGCATCTTCGCTGCTGTCTATTATTTCATCATCATTATAGTTCTCGCTCATAATGACTCCTTTCTATATCCTCTTATTCGTAACAGTACAGTGCTCATGCAGGATAGCAGGCTGCTGGACCATTACGCTTATTTAACTGAATTATATCATACAATTCCCTTATAACAAAATGAAAGTTTTATAAACACAAAAAGAATCCTGCCCAGGTTACTGTTCACTGATAATATTATAAAAGACACCGCCGCATGGGCGATGTCTTTTGTTTTATTCATTGTCCGGTCTGGTGCCGAGAGTCAGTTCTATAGTATTTTCTTCATATTCCCCATTAGTAGCTCTTGCAATAACTGCCTCAATCTTCTCTCCCGATTTATAATACTGCAGTTTATCCAACAGATCATCACCATCACTGACTTTCTGTCCGTCGAATTTTACGATGATGTCGCCTTTACAGATACCTGCCTCCTGTGCCGGAGAATCATCCTCCACACTTCTTACAAAGGCGCCTGTGGGCATATTATACATCTCGATTGCCTCTGTGGTCAGATTGGCAAGACTTACTCCCAGATATCCTTTTTTGCTGCTGTCTACTTTCTCCCTGGTCTCACGATTCATCAGTTCTTCCAGAATAGGCTTTGCCTTGGAAATAGGAATGGCATATCCCATACCTTCCACAGCACTGTCTGCGTATTTTGCAGAATTGATGCCGATCAGCTCGCCTTTCATATTCAAAAGTGCACCACCACTGTTACCCGGATTGATTGCCGCATCCGTCTGGATCAGTCCTGTACTGTTCGTTCCGTCATCTGTAGAAATCGTCCGGTTCAATGCACTTATCCAGCCTGATGTTACAGACTGACCATATCCAAGCGCATTACCGATCGCAACTACCTGCTGCCCTACTGCCAGATCATCCGAACTTCCTATCTGAGCAATCTTGATCTGATTTAAAGTGTCCTCAGGGATATCCGATTTCTTCACCGCAACTACTGCCAGATCATTATCAGCATCTGTACCCTTAATCTTGGCACTGACCGCATCCTCTACATTCAGATCTCCATTATCTCCCGCATTCACAGTCTCTGTCTCTGCATTTGCCACATCATCCCCGATAAAGCAGACACTCAGAGTTGTAGCTCCATCCACCACGTGATTATTCGTTGCGATCAGAAGCTCATCATCATTATCTCCAACGATAATCCCTGAACCTGTTGACGCACTCTTATATTGGTGGGAACTATATCCGAAAAAGCTTGGTATTTCCTGAACACTGACAGTAGTGATCGCAACTACAGAAGGCATGGAAGCCTGAGCCACTGCTGCTACTGTTCCATTCTCAGAGTCAGACAGCACCTTATCGGCAGTGCTGTCATCTGATGCCGTTTCCTGAAGATCCACACTGTCTGTAGTTTTAATCTGCACCGAAGACTTACCTGTATTCAGGAATCTGTCTGCTGCAAAATTTGCCGCCTGAAATACAACTGCCGCCACCAGGCCAAAGATCACAGCCAATGCGATTGTCGCCCCTGCTTTTTTCTGAAAAGAATTCTGATTTCTTCTGTGTCCAGAGGGACCGGATGGTTTCAAAACAGTTCCCTGTTCTTCATGGAACTGATAATGTTCATATCTGGGCTGCTGACCGGAATCATCTGTTTTTTCACCCAGGTTTCTTTCATCATTCATGTAATCTGCTCCCTTCTGTTCCTGTATTACTGTTTATCGGAACACTCCCCGAAATAAACAATGATCTGTAACTGTTTTATTTCTGCACAGTTACAGCAATTCTTCTCCTGAACTCTGGAATCAGTATATCAATTAATTGTGTTCAAAATGTGACAATTATCGTAAATTGGCGTGTCTTAAGGTTATCCTCTTACCTTTATTTTCTGTTCCAGTAATATGGACTCATGGTACATGCAAGAACAACTTTCCGGGGAAGTTTTCTGTATCTTTTCCCCAGGAAATATCCTGCATATTTCATTCCGCTCTGCCAGATCAGCTGAGGAATCAGCCAGAAGTGTCCCGTTCTTATCAGATAGCCCAGGCTTCTTTTTACCAGACGGATTCCCTCTCCCTCAGAAGGTACTCCTTCAAAAATTTCCGGATGCTCTGCCTGGGATACTCCCAAATCGAAGTTTCTGTGAAACTGCTGTTTTCCGGAATAATTATGGGAATGATATACTCTCGCATCTGCCGCATAGACAACTGAATAGCCTTTCTGAATCATTGTTCCGGCACAGATCATATCTTCATTGAAAATCGCCCGCTCTGTAAAACCGCCTGTTTTCAGATAAATCCCTTTATCATAGGCCGCACACACATTAGAACAGAAATAGGTCTTGATCCCGTACTTATCAATATCAGCCAGCGACTTTACCGAGGACTGCTCCGGATAATTAAAAGAACGGGTATAACATTCCAGAAAGCGACAGTCTGCCCTGGGTAATTGTCTTGCATAGGCTGCTCCTGCACCCGGATTTTCACTGACAGCACAGACAAGATTTCCAATTACTTTTCTGTCAGCAGGGAGAGCATCCTGTGTCATAAAGATCATAATATCTGCATTCGAAAGTTCTGCTGCCCTTCTTCTGGTTCCGCCATGATCAAAATCCTTCTGTTCCAGGTGATGAACCTCAAGGATCGGACATTTCTCCCATTCTCTGTTCCAGTACTGCTCTCCCGTATTCATAATCAGAATCCTGCGGGGACGGTATTCCTGTTCTTCCAGCCTGTGCAGCAGTTCTCCAAATTCTCTGCCGGGACGATAGGCAGGAATGATTACATCAACTGTCGCAGTGCCATTATATTTTTCCTTATGCGTCATCCTCAACACTCCTTATCTGAAAAGAGGACCATCCTTTCCAACAGATGGTCCTCTTTTCTATTATTTATATTTTTATAGCAGTTCCCTGTTATTGTTCTTCAGAACTTGCTCCGGAATCTGCTGCTGAATCATCGCTGAATCCATCGTCGCCGCCGGTCTCATCTCCGCCGGTCTCATCTCCACCGGTGTCATCGCCGCCGTCGTAGTCTCCCCCACCAGTGTCACTGCCGGTGTCATCGCCGCCATTATCATAACTGCCATCATCACCACTGTTATCATAATCGCCACCGCCGCCATAATCTCCGCCGCCATTATCATAACCGCCATCATAACCGCCGTTATCATAATCATTGTCATAATCATAATCACCGCTGTTATCCGTACTGCCGGAGGTATTATCGCCGGACCATACAAAAGTGTCATTTGCATTTGTGGTATCAGTGTCCTGTGTCGTAGTCTTGGCTGCATCATCCAGCTTACTTTCTCCGCCGACGATCTCAAGTATCTTATTACTGCGGGCCACTACCTCAGAAGACGGAGTATAATCCTGATCATCATACAGGAACTTGTGAAGTTCAACTACATTGTTCTCAAGATCAGTAGGAACAATAATACTTCCCTTGATATTGGAGAATTTAAACTTCTGCGGGAATCCCGTACTGTCTGTAAATTTATATCCGATCAGAGTCGGAATAAGTCCCAGAATATCCTGTTTTGAAAGAGATGTTGTAACCATCGGGAATACATCATCCATAATCTTAAAGATAGAAGAAAGGCCTGCTATCTTCGCCTTATCAAAGAGCATTCCAAGTACTCGTCTCTGACGCTCTGTACGTCCCATATCCAGACTTGCAGTATAACGGATACGGCAATAGGATGTCGCCTGTACGCCGTTCAGATGATAAGTTCCTACAATTGCTTCCTGATCTTCCGGCTTTGGCTCCGGTTTCTCGAGCGGAGTGTAATCTTTTCCTGTCAGCTTGGATGTTTCCACGCAATAGTTATTCATATGTTCAATTTCCGCATAAGATAACGGAATATCAAGACCGCCAAGATCATCTATCACTTCTACAAGTGCGGAAAAATCAGCCGTCGCATAATCGGAAATATCCAGATCCAGGTTTGTATTTAACATGGTGATCGCCTGTTCCGGACCACCCAGCGCATAGGCTGCATTTGCCTTCGTATAGGTATCATCTCCAACATTGAGAAGTGTATCTCTGTATACGGAAACCATACGCACTTCTTTTGTATCATTGTTTACACTCACAATGATCATGGTATCACTGTTCTGTGCAGAATATTGGGAGCCTTCCCCTCTGGTATCAATACCAAACAGCACATAGGTCTTGTATCCTGTCATCTTTGGTGCTTCCTGGTTTACGACTATTTTTTCCTTTTTCAGTTCCGGCTGCTCGATCTTATCCAGCCTGGAAGAAATCTGTCCATACACATACAGCCCGCCAATAAACAGCAGCAGTACAATGATCTCAAGCACAAACAGTACTTTTTTCTTTTTTCCTGGTTTAGCCATGACTTTTTCCCCTTATCTTAATATGCATTTTTGTTTATAAATCCCTTGAAAAATGTAAGGAATATAATCTTGATATCCAGCCCTATGCTCCAGTTTTCAATGTAATAAAGGTCATATTCGATTCTTTTTCTTATGGATGTGTCTCCGCGGTAACCATTCACCTGAGCCCAGCCGGTAAGTCCCGGGCGAACCTGATGTTTCACCATATATCTCGGGATTTCTTCTCTGAATTTCTCTACAAAAAACGGCCGCTCCGGTCGTGGTCCCACAAGGCTCATGTTACCCTTCAGTATGTTGAAAAGCTGTGGCAGTTCATCAATACTGGTGTGACGCATAAACTTTCCGATGGGTGTTACTCTTGGGTCATTCTTTACTGTCCATGCCTTCTTCTCTTCCGATTCCGGCTGTACTTCCATGGAACGGAACTTATACATCCGAAAAGTCTGGTTATGAAGTCCAACCCTCTCCTGTTTATAGATCAGTGGTCCCGGTGATGTCAGCTTAATGATAGCACACATTAACAGCATCAGCGGTGAGGTTACTATGATTCCAACAATAGATCCTGCAATGTCCATCGCCCGCTTGACCAGTGCATTGAATGTATTGTTCAACGGTACATAACGGATATTGATAACCGGAAGTCCCAGTATATCTTCTGTGTATGGTTTTGTCGGAATGATCTTATTATAATCCGGGATAAACTTGGTGTGTACTCCGGATTTCTCACACAGTGCTACAATCTCTTCCAGGCGGTAATATTCACTTAAGCCCAGAGTGATCGCTATTTCATCCAGCCGGTTCTCCGGAAGTATTATATTCAGATTGGCAATCCTTCCAAGAACTTTGATTCCCTTGTACTCTGTTCCTGCCGGAACATTGTCATCCAGTATTCCGCGGATCACATATCCCCACTGAGGATTGGCAAGAACTCTGTCAATGTATTCCTCTGCTGCGCGGCTGTATCCCACACAGATCATCTGTTTCTGATTCAGTCCCTTCTCTCTCATATCTCTCAGAAGAGCGAAAATCAACATTCGGGCACACCACTGAAGCACAATATTGATTACATAAAACATAATATAAGTAGAACGGGAAAAATCGCTCTCATCTATCATGTAAAATGTAAACATCAGAATAAGGAGCCCAAGCGAGTTGGCCTTTACAATATTAGCCAATACAAGCCGACGCCCCTGCATCCGCATGGGAGTATACAATGTGAAAGCCTGATACAACAACAGATAAACCGGTACAATAAAAACCAGCATCAGCATATACTGCTGAAAGCTTCTGGTTCTGACTGCTGTTGCTGCCATAGGACCAACAAAACGGATCAGCCATGCCAGAAAATATGACAGTACCAGTACAATTGCATCAATGATCATATGGAGACGACTGAAATTCTTTTCATTGTCCTTTAGCAATCTTTTGTCACCTCATTTTTTTATCGTTTCTATATTATAATAGTTGTTTTATAAAAGCAATAAAAATTTATCTTTCTTTCTTATCATCCGCACAAACGCCTGAAGATATTCACCCACAATTCAACTTGAATCCTAAAATAGTTTGACAGATTTTGAAATTTAAAAGGTATTTTATGATTTTTTTTACTGATCTGGAATCCATTCTTAATTCCCGCAATATACTCTCTTCCGAATCCTTTCAGCGTAAAAAACAGAATTTTGATTCCAAATCCTGCAACAAGAAACGGAAGATTGATAATAATCTGTAACACCGGCATATTTTTGTATATCAGATAAATATTATTTCTGGAAGAATACCGGATCTTGAACTGATTATATCTGGATCCGCTGGTACCGCTTCCCACATGGTATACCATGGCATCAGGTGCATACCAGTTTTCATATCCGTAGATCCTGGCCCGGTATCCCACGTCCATGTCCTCCAGATATGCAAAATGTTCTTCGTCAAAATATCCCAGTTCATCAAAGATCTTCTTTCTGTAAATAGCAGCTCCTGCACAGGAAGCAAAAATCTTCTCTTCCTTTTCATAGGTATGGATATTTTTCCCCTTACCTCTTGCATAAGCCCATCCAAGCGCGCAGTAATAGTTTCCTGCATCATCCAGCCTGTCCCTGTCATGAAACTGAATCATTCTGGCAGCACAGGAGAAAGCTTTGGGATGCCTTTTGATGGCTGACAGCATTTCTTCTATAAAATTCTCCGTTACTTCAATATCATTGTTTAAAAGCAGTACATAAGGTGAGCGTGATGCTCTGATCCCTTCATTGACCGCTTTACAGAATCCGAAATTCTCCGGCAGTTCGATCAGATGGACCCATGGATACCTTGCAGCAACAAAAGCACAGCTTCCGTCATTGGATCCATTATCCACAAGAATTACATCAAAATTGCTTACAGTCTGACACTCCAGACCTGCAAGTACGCCATCCAGATAAGCCATCCCATTAAAATTCGGAATGATCACTGATACTTCCTGCATGATTTCCTCCCTGTCTTCTCTTTTTTCTGTCCTGCTTCTGTCTCCATTCCCGGGATTGGCTTCAGAGAATAATTCCATTTGGTAAGAGACAGGTTTTTGTTATAACAGGGATCTCCGTTTTTGAGAATGTCTATCCAGTGACATCGCATATATTCAATCTCCGTCTGAAAACGGCGCACTTTCTCCTTGCTGTCTTCAGCTCCTCTGGTCTTTGATTCCATATGATAAAGCTTCGCATAGGGATCATATACGATCAGATAGCCGTTTTTTCTTACTTTCAGGCAAAGATCCACATCATTAAATGCCACAGCCAGTTCTTCTGTAAATCCTCCTGCCTGCTCAAAAACCTCTTTCTTCATCAACAGACAGGCGGCAGTCACTGCACTCATATCCTGAAGAAGGGATGCCTTATGCAGATAGCCGGTACGGTCCGCAGGCATATCTACGAACATATGCCCCGCAATACCGCCCATTCCGATCACACATCCTGCATGCTGGATCGTATTATCCGGATAAATGAGCTTTGCTCCGACACCGCCCACTTCCGGACGCTGACACACTCCAAGCATTTCTTCCAGCCAGTCCGGATTGATGGATTTTACATCATTATTCAGGAAAAGCAGATATTCTCCCTTTGCATGCGCCGCAGCAAAGTTATTGATGGCAGAATAATTAAATTCTTTTCCCCATCTCAAAAGATGGATCTTCCGGTTTCCGGAAAGCTCTTTATAATATCGGAAAATCTCATCAGTGGTACTGTTATTCTCCACGATTATGATTTCAAAATTCTGATAACCGGTATTCTTCTCCAGCATTTCCAGACAGGTCTGAAGAGTCTCTTTCTCGTCTTTGTTTGGTATGATAACAGACACCAGAGGTTTTCCCTGCACCGGATATTTCACCCGGTAAAAGCCCAGATCCTGTGTATGGCTTACCTCGCCTTTCGTACCTGTTCTCTCAAGATGAGCTTCTATTGCTCTCTTGCCGGCTTCAAATGCGTACATTTTACTGGCAGGATTATCTGCAGTGGAGGCTTTGTGTGTTCTCCAGTGATACAGGATTTCCGGAACATGTAAAACCTCTCCGGCATTCTCCGTACAGCGGAAGATAAAATCGTAATCCTGAGCTCCGTCGAATTCTTTTCGGAAACCTCCGGCTTTTTCTACAATACTCTTTCGCACTACAAAAAAGTGGCAGATATAATTATTGGAACGCAAAAGATCCAGATTAAAATCCGGTTTCAGATGTGGCTGAAAATGCTCGTCCAGTTCTGTTGTAACCTTATCCTCGTCTGTATAAAGCGCATCTGCCTGCGGATGATCCTGCAGTATTTTCACGATCTCATATAATGCATTGGGTGCCAGCAGGTCATCATGGTCAAGAAGCCCCACAAATTCACCTTTTGTCATTGCAAACGCGCGGTTTGTATTCTCTGCAATGCCAAGGTTCTCTTTGAGATTGCAGAATCTTACCCGGGAATCTCCGGCTGAATATTCTGCCAGTACTTTCTGCATCTCCTCATTGTCAGGACTTGCATTTACGATACACAGCTCCCAGTTTGAATAAGTCTGAACGATCAGTGATTCTATCATCTGTCTCAAAAATTCTACAGGTGTCTGATAAGCCGGAACTGCAATGCTGATCAGCGGTGAATAATCAAATTTCTGTTTCCTCTGTGTTTCCAGTGTTTCCTCCGTCGGAATGTAAGCCCGGTACCATAGACCATATGGTACTTCTTCCGGTTCAAAACGTTCATGCAGCCTGATCCAGAATTCCTTTGGTCCATAATGCTTCATGTAGCGGAACCCTTTCCGGATCGTATAGGGGGAAAGCTTCCTGAACATTTTCGTCCACTGGATTTTTCCTCCTGCAGATGGTTTTTTACTCATATGATAACCTCGATTTTTACTATGATTTTTTATTTTAACATTGTATGATATTTTTTGCAAGAAAGGAGAGAAATGTGTTATACTGTTATTGTTTTTATGTTATCGTTTTTATGTAACTGTTCACATACAATGAACAGTTACTTTTCAACATTCTTATGCACAGGAGTATTATATACCATGATGATAAAGAAAAAAAGAATCACTGCAGCCCTGCTGGCTCTGGGACTTGGTGCTGTCACCATGTTTTCACAGTTTCCGGTATCTGCTGCTGAAGAAACAGCTCAGGATACAGACGCCGCCGCACAGACAGCAGATCCGTCTGTCGTAGTCACCAACGGTATCGACGGATGGCCCCAGGCTTCCGATATTTCGTCTGCCGCAGCAATTGTAATGGAAACTTCCACTAACACAGTCCTGTATTCCAAAAATGCAGATCAGCCCCTTTACCCTGCAAGCGCAGTCAAGATCATGACCTGCCTGGTTGCTCTTGAGAACAGCAGTCTGGATGAACAGGTAACCATGACTGCAACCGGTGTTTCCGGTGTTACTGACGGAGGAGCCAATATTTCCTCACAGTTAGATGAGGTTTTCACCATGGAACAATGTTTATATGCCATCATGGTTGCCTCTGCCAATGATATCGCACTGCAGGTAGCTGAACATGTGGGAGGTTCTGTGGATGCTTTTGTACAGATAATGAATACCCGGGCACAGGAACTTGGCTGCACCAATACTGTCTTTACCAATCCTACCGGCCTTCCTGACGAGAACCAGCATATCACCGCCCATGATATGGCTCTGATCATGGAAGCAGCTATGGCAAATGACACTTTCCGCACCATTGCAGCAACTACTTCCTATACACTTCCGGCAACAAATGTTTCCGGCGGTGAACGTGTACTTACAAACAATTTTACCATGATAAACAGCACCAGCGACGGTTATTATAAACCCTGTATCGGCGGTAAGGAAGGGTACACAGAAGCTTCCGGAAGTACCCTGGTATGTGAAGCTTCCAAAAATAACATGAAGCTGGTATGCATTGTATTAAATGGCGCATCCGGTGTTACCGATGATGAAGCGATCGCGCTTCTCAATTATGGTTTTGACAATTTTGCACCCCTTACCATCGCAGACGATGATTTTAACCGTCTTTCCGGTGGTACAGTCATTGCACCAAACGGTGCCACAGAAGATAATCTGACCACAGAAGATACTTCTTCTGACGGACAGATCACACGCCAGTATTACTTTGGAGGAACTCCTGTAGGAACTGCTATTCTGGAAGACGCAGAGCAGCAGACAAATGATGCCGCAGTAACCGGTCAGAAGAATATGGAGGCAGCACAGGCATATTCTGCTTCCCATACAACTGCTCCTTATTATATCATCGGGGCGATCGGGGCAGCATTCCTGCTGTTTTTCCTGTTCCTGATGATCAAAGTGATCAAATCCTGAAGCCTACTTCTGAATACCAGACAGTAACCATTTCTTTGATAGATAAAATAGATAAATTTAAGGGACTTCCGCAAAAGCTTTTCATGCGGCAGTCCCTTTATTTCTTTTAAGGCAAGATTAAAAATGCCCAGCAGGCAAATGGCGAAATCACCAGCAGTACAGTCAGTACTCTGTATATCAGACTCCGCACCTTTTCATTTTTCACTGTTTTTGTCAGAATATTATTCCAGCCCAGCGTAACAAAGTACATCAGAGGATATAATGCAGGCATAAGATATCTTCCCTGTGGCTGATTATCACTGTAATAAACATAATACAGAAACAGAAATACCGGAATCATAATCAGAAATACCATCATCAAATGGAAAATACCTTCTTTATTCCACTCTCGGGATATCACCTTTGTTTTAATCTTCCATCTGTCATTTCCAACTGCTTTCCGCTGTGCAACATACATTTTTTTTCTCAGATCAAATGTCTCTTTTACAAAAAATACACTGATGATCCCAACAGCAAAGAACAGCATATACAGTTTGCTGACCGTATATGGCATATAAATTTCCATCTGTCCAAAAGTACCGATGAAACTTACACACACTGTCAGAATCCAGTTATGATACCAACCGGGATCCTGATAAAGGATAATATCTTTCCAGTTCCATCCCAGCTTTGCAGGCGTCGGATACAGTGAAGGTCTGTAATCCTTCTGAGCATATTTTTCCGCACATTCCGCACAGGATTTCCTTCCCAGGAAATCTCCGTTATACAAAACTGCGTTACGGATGAACCACCAGCCGCAGAGAACTAAAGTAACTGCTGCGATCACTGCTCCTCTGCTGAAAAGGAAACGAACTCTCTGTGAAAAAGCTTCTTCTCTGCAGAGTAATACCGTAAAACAGAAGAAGAAAAAACTGCAGAGTATCCAACCGTATGCATTATAATAAGACAATGCACATACGGCCATTCCCACTGCAAGGAGTATACAGTTTTTCCATGTCCAGTCTTCTCTCAGATAAGAGACCCATGCATACAAGATCATGGCTGCTGCCAGCAGTGCCAGTGAGTCTGTATTCACATAAGTTCCCATAAAGATTGCCTGCGGCATAAATCCTGCCAGTGCTGCAAACAGCCATCTAACTTCTCTGGAATATTTTTCTTTCGGAAACAGTTTGCCCGAAGCTTTTACAACAAAATACACTGCACCTGTAACAAACAGTACATCTGCCATACGTGCAATTTTGAACATGGAGTATCCCGGATCTGCAAAAAGCCGGGATATTCTCATAAATAATGCAGACACCATATAAGATACAACCGGATAATATGCATAGGAAATTCCCCACACTTTATTCCTGACAGCCGGATCATCTCCCCCCGGAAGAGCTCCATGATGTTTATAAATGTAATCTGCAACATAATATCTCATCTGTTCATCCGGCCCTGAATTAAAAGGCTGTGTCATCGCCCAGGTTGTCAGCAGGATAAACGCCAGAAATACAAAAATGAAAATTTCTGTTTTTTCATTGATCTCTTTCTTTTTCTTTAACATATCTTCTTTCACATTCATTTTATAGCAATTTCATCTTCAGATTCTTTTCAGAGAAAAGTCCTGGCTCTTCAGAGTAAGATTGGGGTTATAATAAGGATCTCCGTTCTTCAGGATCTCCGGCCATTTTTTCTCAAAGGTGGCAATTTCTTTGTTAAATCGTGCCACTTTTTCCGGAGTATCCTCAAGACCTCTGGATTTGGATTCATAATGGTATAATTCCGCATATGGATTATACACGATCAGATATCCCGCCTTTCTCAGCTTCATGCAGAAATCAATATCATTAAATGCAACAGCCAGTTCCTCTGAAAGTCCTCCAACTGCATCAAATGCAGATTTCTTCACCATCATGCAGGCAGCTGTAACCGCACTGTAATCCTGTGCACAGATAATTCTGTGACAATATCCGGTGGTACCTCTCTTCTGCTGGACAAAACAGTGTCCTGCAATTCCGCCAAAACCGATCACAACACCTGCATGCTGGATCGTATCATCCTCATAATAAAGTCTTGCACCCACTGCGCCGACATCTTTACGCATGCAATAACCCAGGAGTTCTTCCAGACAGTCCGGATTAATGATCTCTGTATCATTGTTAAGCAGAAGCAGATACTCACCCTTTGCAAAAGATGCACCATAGTTATTAATGGCAGAATAGTTAAAGACTCCGTCCCAGTATACCATGCGAACCTTCGGATTCTCTGCCTCCAGTTTTTTGTAATATTCAAAAGTAGCAGAATCTGTACTGTTATTCTCTACAATAATGTACTCATAATTTTTGTACGTAGATTTCTGTTCAATGGATTCCATACATCTCTTCAGATCATCAATATGGTCTTTATTCGGAATAATAATAGAAATCAGCGGATCATGATCTCTGATAAACTTCGTTCTGTACAGCCCCAGATATTCACCCTTAAAAACCTCTGCGTGGATTCCTGTTCTCTCATAGTGAGCCTGTACTGCACGTCTTCCGGCTTCAAAGGCATAAAGCTTGCTCTCGGGATTCTCTGCTGTGGAGTCCTCATGGCAACGCCAGTGATACAGGATTTTTGGAATATGACAGATTTCTTCATCCTTTACTGCTTCCACACAGCGTAACACAAAATCATAATCCTGTGCACCGTCAAACTCACTTCGCAGCCCGCCAACTTTTTCAATTACTTTTCGTGATACCACAAACAGATGGCAGATATAATTGACCGTACACAGCAAATCCGGATTATAGTCCGGTTTAAAATGCGGCTGAAAGAATTTATGTCCATCCATAGACATCTTATCTTCATCTGTGTAGATCACCAGTGTCTGCGGTTTCTCATTTATTGCTTTCACACATTCAAATAATGCATTCGGCGTCAGCTCATCATCATGGTCTGCAAAGGCAATGAAATCACCTGTTGCAATTTCAATGGCACTGTTGGTATTCTCTGAAATCTGAAGCGGCTCCTCATGAGAAACGTATTTAATTCTGTTATCCTTCGCTGTCAGTTCTTTTAACAATTCCGTCAGCGGTGACTGTGCGCCGCTTCCGTCAGAGAAACAAAGTTCCCAGTTTGAATAAGTCTGTTCCTGAAATGATTCTGTCAGTCTTCTGAGATATTTCTCCGGTGTCTTATACAGCGGTACTACAAAAGAAATCTTGGGTCTGTATCCAAAGGATGTTTTCTTCTGTTTCTCCAGTTCGTTCCTGTCCGGCAGATGATGTCTGATCCATTTCTGATAGGATGGCGGTCCCTGACGTACATTTTTAACCTTTGTCACTACCTTCTCAGCAAGAGCCGCCGCACCCTGAGATTTCCAGTAGCGGATTCCTTTTTCTACATATTTGTCTAATTTCCTTGCCAGAATATCAGCTTTTCTCAGAGGAACCACATGTACAGTTTTCTTCTCGCCTGCATAAAACACTACATACAGGCATTTTCCCGAAACGTTGGTGATCTCAGAGAAGAATCCTGTCTTTCCCGGATCCTGTGCTTCTTCAAACAGCTGGTTAACATCCACCCTGTCTGTTCTCTGGATTTCAGCGGCAACCGGCTTTTTATCCGCATCAAAGATACGGACAGTCACAGGCTTCGGTGCAATGGCCCACCCTCTGATCCGTACAGTTCCCTGTTCTGCACTCTCTTCTTCAAAATATACCTGCGGTTTATCTCTTTTTTTATCCAGTTCACCGGCAGTGATGGAAAACCAGACATGTTTTTTATCCGGAAACTTCTCATAGATCACAAGCTTATGATACCCCTCCAGATTTTCCGGTATCTGAACAGTTGCCGTAATCTGTATTCCCTGCATTTTCTCCGGATCTTTAAAACGTTCCAGTGCACTTACATTTTCATTTTCTTTCACAGATACCTTCAGTTTGTGCTGATCCAGATATGCCTCCATCACCGCATCTTTCGGCCAGTGTCCCTGCACAATATACTGTGTCCTGTCTGATAAATGAAATCTTTCTCTTACTACTTCAAATATTTCCTTAGGCATGTTAATCTCCGTTCTTCTCCTGTTTTCTCAGAGAACAGTCTGTGTTGTTTAATGTCAGATTGGGATTATAATAGGGATCTCCTTTCAGGAGCTCTCTTTCCCATTTTCTCCGGAAACAGTTTACTTCTCTGGAAAAACGCAGCTGTTTCTCCGGTGTATCTTCCATTCCTCTGGATTTGGATTCATAATGATACAGTTCTGCATACGGTGTGAATATAATTTTCACTCCATATTTTCTCACTTTCATACAGAGGTCAATATCATTAAATGCAACCTTCAGCTCCTCGTCAAATCCTCCAACTGCTTTAAAAACAGAAGTCTTTACCATCATGCAGGCGGCAGTGACTGCACTTATCTCCTGCACACAGCGCAGACGTCCCATATATCCTTCCGCATCCCGGGGAAGTTTACATAATACATGGGCAGCAACTCCACCAAGACCAACTACCACTCCTGCATGCTGAATGGTATCATCCGGATAATACAGTTTCGCACCGACCATTCCCACGTCTTTTTGCTGACAAAGCTGAAGCATTTCTTCAAGCCAGTTCTCTGTAATGATTTCCACATCATTGTTAAGAAACAGCAGATATTCTCCCTGCGCCTCTCTTACTGCAAAGTTATTGATCGCAGAATAATTGAATTCTTTTTTCCATGTAAGGATCCTTACATTTGGGTATCTGTTTTTCAGTGTCTCATAGTATACAAAGGTTTCTTTTTCCACACTGTTGTTCTCAACAATAATGATCTCGTAATTCTTCCATGTTGTCTTCTCTTCTATGGATGAAATACACAGTTCCAGATCATTAATGTGATCTTTACTTGGAATGATCACAGAAATCATCGGTTCGCCGGAAATAGTCAGATGGCTTCTGTACCATCCCTTCTTGTCTGCAAGTTCCGCTGTTGCAGAAACCTCCGCCCTGCGGTAATGCTCCTCCAGTGCCTTTCTGCCTGCTTCCCAGTTTTTCTTCTCCTGTTCTTCTGTGATCAGGTTCTCTGCTTTCATGGAATGACAGAGGATCTTTGGAATATGCACAATATTTTCTGCCTGCTCACTGCATCTTAAGAGCATATCATAATCCTGTGCACCATCATATTCCGGATCAAACTTTCCGGCCTGTTCCAGAATTTCCTTCCGGATTGCCCAGAACTGTCCGATATAATTATTTTCCCTTAATCTGAACAGATTGAAATCCGGCTTGAATTCCGGCTCAGAATAATGTTTTCCATCTGCGCTGATCTCATCTTCATCTGTATAGATCATATCCGCTTTTTTCTCTGTGATCGCTTTGACCATCTGAAAAAGTGCATCAGGTTCAGGTATGATCTCCTGACCGGCAAACAGAACATACTCTCCCATTGCAAGTTTCAGAGATGCATTAAGATTTCCCGAAATGCCATTATTTTCCGTAACCTTCTTATAGGAAAGGCGAATCTCTTTTTTATATTTTTTCCGCAGAAACTCTCCTGTTTCCTCTCCCTCACATGCATCTGCCAGACACAGCTGCCAGTTACCATAGGTCTGTTCTGTATAAGCATCGATCACACTTTTTAACCTTTGTTCATCTGTATCCGTCACCACCATCACAATACTGATCAGCGGTGAATAAGAAAAAACAGCATTTCTCTGTCTTTTTAATTCCTTTCGGAATGCGACATGATCTTTCAGCCAGTCTTCATAATCCTGATCTCCGTCCTTAAGCTGGGAATTTCTCACATAACGGATAAATCTTCCAATGCCGTTTTTCTTTATATATTCCTGATTCTTCTGCCTGTTCTTCAGAGACAGCAGTTTCATCTGCTGATACAGTCCGGTATTTTCCCGTTTTATTTTTTTTACATTTACAGTATAAATTTTCTGTACATCTTTTCCCCTGAAACAGATGCAGATATTCTGATCGTTTGTATTCTCCAGATTGACAGTAATACTGAATCCCAGATTTCTTTTCTCTTCTTCGGAAATCCCCTTTGCCTCTTCCACGTCCGAACGTCTTTGTCTGGTGATCGTACATTCCAGAACCTTCCCATCTGTACCCTGTACAAATATCTCATCCGGCTCCAGCTGGTTTACAACCCAGCCTCTGACTGTCAGGATACTCTCCTGTGTGATCTGTTCCTCATCAATATGATATTCAATAAGACTTTCCTCACAAAAGTCCTTCACTTCTGCAGCTGTGGCTTCCCAGATGATTTCTTTTTCATCTCCTGCTCTCAGCGCAAGCTGCAGTTTCTCATGTTCTTCTGCAAGTTTTATAATTTCCGGTATCTTTACTGTGAATCCGACATTTCCCACTTCTTTTATATCTTTTGTTTCTTTTAAATCTTTGGCAACATCTGCTCTTTCACAACGCGAAGATTCAAGAACGGAGAGTTCTTTTCCCGAGCCATAAAGAATGAAATCACATTCTGACTGATCTCTGGTTATCGCCCATCCGGTAATAGCCAGAGTATGATCTTCTTTGTCACTGTATATTTTTTTATCTACACTCCAAAGTATATTTCCCATAACTAAACCCTTTTGATGGCACGATACACTTTCCATGCCTTACTGCCTTCCACCTGATCGACCAGAGCTTTCTTCTGCGCAAGCTCCTGACTCATCTGCTCCATTGCCCTTTTCTGCTCTGCGTATACTTTCCAGAATTTCTTTTCTGTGGTTTTCCGGTCCAGGATCTCCATTTCAATCTTTATGGACTTTCTGTTCTCAGGAACAGAATCTACTATAATCTGCGGATCGTCACCGCCGAAATAGAATTCTCCGGAGGACACTTCACAGCCATCTGTGTGAAACTTTACCTGACTTTCATCTTCCCATGTCAGCTTTACAATTTTAAGTCCCTTGGACATTTCGCCCGGATCAAGGCGAAGCATTGTGGTATTCTCCGGAAGTTCAAACTCGGTCTGAATTTTCCCGTTTCTGAACAGATATCTCACAGAATCAGCCTCATTAAAGCTCTTTCCGTTATCCCAGAAAATCTGAAGCATTTCCAGAGATTCCTGTTTCTTTTCTCTGTAATAATCTTCTACTTCCACCCGGCCCGGAGAGATCTGGGCATACATATTTCTCATTGCTGTATGCTCACCCAGAATATACTGCTGGAAATTATGTTCCATCTCCACATAAACTTCTATATCTTCAGGCAGGATTCCTGCTTTCTCATAGAAATCCCGTTCTTTAAGTATTCCCCGTTTGTCATTCAGTTCCAGATAATAAAAGATCATCCTGTAAACCAGGAACTGTGAAGGTACAGGAAATGCAAAGGTCCACTCATAGTCGATCACAGATACTTTATTCTCAGAGAGGATAATATTTGCAGGAACAAAATCAATATTGGATATTTCTGTACATTTCAGATCAGAACGCAGGTTTACATTTCCAAATACCCTTACAAATTCCGGTGTTTTCTCAAAGGGTTTCTTCTCATGAATATTCTTTACTTTCTGTATATAAGAGAAGAATAATTTCTCCAGTTCCTCTGTTCTGCCTTCTTCCAGAAGATGATCCAGCTTATCTTCCAGGGTGATACCTGTCAGATATTCCAGCTGCGCACAGTCACCTTTGATCCGGCAGCGGTTTACTTCAATTTCCTCTTCTTTATACATTCCGGTCAGTTCTTCGCAGATAGTTCCCAGATTCCGTACATGAGCTGCCGCTTTCTTCTGCGACGGTACTTTCTTCACAGTCAGCTGCCCATCTGCTGCTTCACTGATTTCCGTATAAATGGAGAGCTTCTGATCTCTCTCATTGGAAAACTTCACATAAACCGGTGCTGTCTGTGGCTGTTCTTTTCCGATCACAAGAAGAAAGGAATTGGCAAACTGCGGGTAAAGATCATTGCTCAAAAGTGTATTATACACCTGAGATTCCTGAAACAGATCCAGACGGAGTCTGTCAAAATTGTAGTCCCTCATATGCAGCTCTCCGCTTGCAGGGAGATGTCTGTCTGAATGAATAGTCATTGGAAATTTGTAATCCGGATATGGATAATACCAGTCGGCTTTTAAGTTTCCTGCTTCCTCCAAAATTCCATTAAATTCTTTTCTTGAAAAAGTTTTAACTCCTTTTGTTTTGGGGTATCCCTGGATTCCTTCGAATAAAGTTCCAAAATGGTCCTCTGTACATCCGGCCCAGTATTTCAGTCCCAGTCTGTTCTCAATGGCCAGAATGATCTTTCCATCCGGCTTCAGATGCTTTGATATGATCCTGAGAAAGTCCACATAGGGATTCTCACTCCGGATATAGGATTCTCCATACTCAAATACACCAATCAAAGTGATATAGTCGTATTTCTCAGTAAGGTTTTTCTCGATCTCCTGAAAGTTTCCCACAAGGATCTTAAGATTATCCTGATCCTGATGTCTGTATGCATTGATCTTACTTCTTTTCATAGAAAGCTCGATGCAGGTAACTTCCTTCGCCCTTTCACAGAGAGCTCCTGTCACAGCACCACATCCGGAACCAATCTCCAGAACCTTCTCTTCTCCTGTAAAGGGAATCCAGCTCAGAATATTCTCCCTGATATGAGAAAAATGATAAAGAATTGGCCAGCTCTTTCTCTCACTGATCACTCTGTTAAATTCTTCCGGTGCAAAATCTCTGGAAATTGCAAGCATTTCATCCTCTATCGCACCATCACTGTATAGATCTTTTCCCGGATAGCACGTGGTATCCAGAATTACTTTCCCGATTTTTTCTTCCATATATAGTCCTCGCGCTGATTATTTTTTCGCACTGATATTGTCATCATAACTTTCTCAGACCTGTTCTTCGCACCGTACTTCCACCTTTGAATCCATATCATAGAATCCAACTGTATTTTTACTGGAAATAACTGTTATGTTACATGCGTCATAAAGTCTGTGGAATACCGTAAAATCTCCGTTTTTATACCCTGTACATCCAAATGACAGGAGATACTCACCGCCCTGAAGGTTCATGTTCTGTGTAAATGTTACAGTACATATATCCCCTTTTCCGGAGTGTTCTATCTTTGCATTTTCATACATGGTATTGGTACCTGTGATTTCCGTACCCTGAATATTTTTAAAGGTGTATGCCATGATCGGCTCCTGAATCTCTTCATTAAACCGGACTTTCATACGAATTTTGAAGCAGCTTCCCTTTTCAACAGTATTGGAACATCTTCCTTTATCATCAATGACTCTGAAATCTGTGATCTCAGCAATACGGCTTCCATATTCCAGCATATTGGGATTTACCTGAAAATCTCCCAGTCCTTCACTGTCCTCTGCCACAATCTGCTCTGTACTGTCAGATTCGTTCTGTTTTACAGGATTCTGTCCTACCAGAAGCTGTTTGTACAGGTCAACCATCTGCTTTGGTGAACCTTCATCCATCTTTACGCCTTTGTTCAGAAGAATAACTCTGTCACAATACTTGGAAACGCTTCCAAGATCATGACTTACAAACAGGATCGTCTTGCCCTGTTTCTTAAATTCCTCAAACTTGTGATAACATTTTGCCTGAAAGAACACGTCGCCTACAGACAACGCCTCATCTACCACCAGGATCTCCGGATCAATATTGATTGCAACAGCAAAAGCCAGACGCACGAACATACCGCTGGAATAAGTCTTTACAGGCTGGTGGATAAAGTCTCCAATGTCCGCAAATTCCAGAATATCATTCAGTCTGGCATCAATCTCTTCTTTTGAAAAACCGATCATGGTTCCATTCAGGTATACATTCTCAAGACCTGAATATTCCATGTTAAATCCGGCTCCCAGTTCCAGCAGCGCGGAAATTCGTCCGTCTACCTTTACTTCCCCTGCTGTGGGAGTCAGGACGCCGGTGATGATCTTTAAGATCGTGGATTTACCGGAACCGTTGGTTCCGATAATTCCCACGCATTCTCCTTCATAAATATCAAAATTTACATCATGAAGTGCATAATGCTCTTTATAAAGTTTCTTTCTGGTAAGCCCCAGCGCTTCTTTCAGTCTGTCCGAAGGCTTATCATATAATTTATACATTTTGGTGAGATCCTTCACCTGAATTACTTTCTTGTTCTCCACGTGATTTCCTTTCTGTTATGTTCCTGTGTTTTTCATCTTCCTCTGACTTATTTCACGCTTACCAGTACAGCGAAAATTAAGTTTCTGCTATATTAATATTCGCTGTACTAGTTACAATACATCTGCAAAATGAATGCGCAGACGTTTAAATACCCAGCTTCCGAACAGGAAACACAGAATTGTAAATATCCAGAAATAGACCGTCCATCCTGCATGTTCCCAGAACCAGGTTTTCATCAGGAATGTATCTCTGTATCCGGAAACAATATAATACATCGGATTCAGTTTCAGGATCTTCATGATCACAGGATGTCCCATCAGAGGTGAAGCCTCAACGATCCACATGATCGGAGTCAGCCAGACTCCTACCTGAAGCACAATGTTGATGATCTGGGTCAGATCTCTGAAAAAAATAACGATTGCACTTGTGGCATAGGATAAGCCCAATACCAGAATGAACACACATACACTGTAATAAATAATCTGCAGATAATAGAAATCAGGAAATTTCCCATACGCTGCATACAGGATGATTGTAAACAACACAAAGAATGCATGCACAAACATGGCAGAAATGATCTTGACTACCGGAAGCACACTGATATTAAAAACGACTTTTTTTACCAGATAATTGTATTCCAGCAGAGAATTTGTCCCCCCTATCAGCGCATCCTGGAAAAAGAACCATGGCACAATACCTGCTACCAGATAAAGAACAAAAGGAACTCCCAGATCCCCTGTTCCGGAACGAAAACCTACAGAGAATACAAACCAGTATACCAGGATCGTGATCACAGGCTGGATAAACGCCCACACAATTCCCAGATAAGAACCTGCATATCTTGTTTTGAAATCATTCTTTGCAAGCTTTGCAACAAGCCGTCTGTTCTTATAAATATCCATCGGTAAAGAAAAAATTGTATTCAATCGCTCATTCTCCTATTTACGGTACTCTTTAAAGCTTCCCCATTTGGTATCTTTGTCAGAAAAGCTTAATTCCATTCCTTCCGGAATCGGCCATTCAACTCCGATATCCGGATCGTTCCAGATCAGGCCGCCCTCATCATTTGGATGATAGAAATCAGAGCATTTGTAAACAAATTCCGCATGCTCGGAAAGTACAAGGAAACCATGTGCAAATCCTTTCGGAATGAAGAACTGTTTCTTGTTTTCAGCAGAAAGTACGACTCCAAACCATTTGCCATATGTTTCTGAACCTTCACGAAGATCTACTGCCACATCAAATACCTCACCATTTACAACACGTACCAGTTTATCCTGTGGATAATTGATCTGGAAATGGAGTCCGCGAAGTACTCCCTTATGTGAGCTTGACTGATTATCCTGCACAAATTCAACATCAATTCCTGCTTCTTTGAAATCATTGTAATTGTAGGTTTCCATGAAATATCCTCTGGCATCTCCGAAAACTGTAGGTTCTACCACTTTTAATCCCTTAATTCCACCACATTCTGTAACTTTGATTTTTCCCATTTTATTTTCCTCTTTTCTTTAGCTTTCTCTGTGTTTCTGTTATATCTGTTCGCATAAATCCACATGGTATGCAGACTTAGCCATAATATCTTTTTTCCTTTTTTGCAAGTGCAATACTCAGAATAATAATAAGAAGAAGCATTGCCGCTCCTATGATCAGAAGTATTTTTCGCAGTTTTGGCATTTCTGCAGAAGTTTTTTCTTCTCCGACAGTATCTGATTTCTCATTTTGATCCACCTGATCCGTATTTCCTCCGGATGTATCAGAAAGGGCATCCGCTGCAGGTTCCGGTGTAGGTGTAGCTTCCGGAACTTCAACGCTTCCCAGCAGATAATCATTATAATAGTAATCATTTACTGTATTTCCATTCCGTGGATTTTCCTGAACGGTCAGGTTATCCACAGTCACTCCGTTTGGAACTAATACTTCTCCACCATTTATCTGTGCTTTTGTGAAATTCTGATAACCATAGTTGAACAGTGCTGTGGAATCCGTACTGGCAACTGCAAGGTCTGCCGCCTTCATTGTCACTGTAATATAGGTAGTTCCATTCTTCTCTGCTGCTGTCACAAGAGTGTTTCCTGCCTCACTGGTATATCCTGTCTTGCCGCCAATACAGCCATCATAATGATAGCTGCTCTCCGGGGCAAGCATCGGATGATGCGTATGCAGTACCCTTGATTCACTGTTCATGTTCGTAGGTTTGATCGTATAATCTGTAGTGCCGATGATCCTGCGGAATTTCTTATTCTTCAGACCTTCCCGCATGATCAACGCCATGTCATGTGCAGTAGAATAGTGGTCAGGATCCGGAAGACCACTGGCGTTTACAAAATGTGTGTTCGTGCATCCGATCTGAGCCGCACGTTCATTCATCATATCTACAAAGTGCTGCTCTGTGCCACCTACATGTTCTGCGATCTGGGCTGCGACCTCGTTTGCAGAGCGGATCACAAGTGCATAAAGGCATGCTCTCATGCTCATCACTTCTCCCACCTGCATTCCAATATTGCCGGAATCCCAACTGATATCACGTGTTCCTGTTTCCGTAAAGACAACATCTTCTTTCAGGGAACAATTCTCCACTGCCAGAAGCAGTGTCATGATTTTGGTAATACTTGCCGGATAACGGATTTCATCTCCGCCCTTGCTGTACAGAAGAGTTCCGCTGTCTGCATCCATCAGTACCCCTGTCTCAGATGTAATCTCAGGACCTGCCGGCCAGCCTGAAATCTCATTGGTTGAAATGGATACGGGTGTAACCTCTGAAACAGCAGCCTGCGCAGTTCTCTCCGCAGCAGCGCAAATCTGAACAGCAGTCATTGCAATGACTCCCACAGCCATAACAGCCTTTAATAAATGTTTCCATTTTTTCATAATATTTCCTCTTAATATATGTCTCTGTTTTCCGTCCGGTGTGCCGACAAGCAGATTACTGAAACAGACTTGCGGCACACGATTATCAGAATCCGTCAAAAGAAGCTATGGTATCTGTGATATACTTCACATCCTCCATATCCAGATTATAAAACATCGGCAGTCTCAACAGACGTTCACTTTCCTTTGTAGTATAAACATCTTCCCCTGAAAATCTTCCAAATTTCTGTCCCGCAGGTGCAGAATGAAGAGGCACGTAATGAAATACGCTGCAGATTCCTTTTTCCCGAAGGTAAGCAATCAGCCGGGTTCTTACCTGCATATCACGCACCTTGATATAATACATATGGGCATTGTGGCTGCATTCCTCCGGCACATAAGGCTGTTCGATCTTACCTTCCTGTGCAAGATGGGCCAGATTTTTATGATAATAATTGTATATCTCCATTCTTTTGGCAAAAATCTGATCTCTTGCTTCCAGCTGTGCATAAAGATATGCTGCATTCAGTTCACTTGGAAGATAGGAAGAACCATAATCTATCCAGCGGTACTTGTCAATCTGTCCGCGGAAAAACTTACTTCTGTCAGTTCCCTTTTCTCTCAGGATCTCTGCCTTCTCCAGATATTCATCCCTGTTAAAAAGGATTGCACCGCCCTCTCCCATAGTATAGTTCTTTGTCTCATGGAAACTGTAACACCCAAAATCTCCAATGGTACCAAGAGCTTTTCCCTTATAACAGGCATCTACTCCCTGCGCAGCGTCTTCAACAACCTTCAGATTGTATTTTTTTGCAATCTCCATAATGGTATCCATCTCACAGGCAACCCCTGCATAGTGGACCGGGACGATCACTTTTGTTTTCTCAGTCACTGCCGCCTCGATCAGTTTCTCATCAATATTCATTGTATCCGGTCTGATATCAACAAATACAATCTTTGCTCCCTTTAATACAAAGGCATCTGCGGTTGAAACAAATGTATAGGACGGCATGATCACCTCATCACCGGGCTTAATGTCGCAAAGATGGGCTGCCATCTCCAGAGCATGGGTACAGGATGTGGTAAGCATTACATGATTTACATGAAATTTATCCATCATCCACTGAGAACATCTTTTCGTATATTCTCCATCCCCACAGAGCATTCCTCTCTGTACCGCATCACGTATGTAATCAAATTCCCTGCCTGTAAAAGCAGGTCTGTTAAAATCAATCATCTGTTTTCTTTTCCTTCTCATATTCCGGTATCTTATTTCTGTAGGCAACTTCTCTTCCCTCCGGATCCCGGATACTCATCTCACTGAAAAATTTCTCAGTCTCCAGCTCCAGCTGCCTGCGGTTTTCTGTTTCTATATAATACAATGCAAGATATGGATTCGGCCCATATTCTATCACACGTTCGCCTTCTTTATAAAAAATCCAGGGTTTTACAACGCATTTTTCTTTTGCAAGCTCACAGGCTGCCGTCTGATCTGCAATCTGAAGCTGTCGTCCCTGAAAATACAGTACAGCCCCATATTTTACCGGATGATGAATATCATGACGGTGAAACATCTCCTTTATCCGTTTTTTTTCATAAAGATAATCCAGTAGCAGTTCCTCTGTCTGAAATCCATAAACCATATCTGTCAGCTCATGTTCATATCCAAAGAAACGTCCTGCAATCTCACATACCTGAATGCCCCTGCCAGGTTTCCAGAAAAACTGCATGGATAATGCACCTTCCGTCTGTCCGGTATAGCGGATATAATTCTGCAGAATATCTGTGGCACTTTTTTCGACCTCCGTCAGGAAACGGGATGGATAAACATTTCGTGTGCTGAGCGGAAGCATTCCCTCTTCCATTTCCGTTTTTTCACGATCTGCAATACTGATCACATTGACTTTCCCATCCATTACCCATGTCATCATGTTAAACTCATAACCGTCATTGTATTCCTCAACCAGAATTTCCTGACAGTCCGTATATTCCGCTGTCTGCAGGGCTTTTTTTCTGACTTCACCCGAATGATGAATGATAAAGATTCCTCTTGAACCATATTTATCCAGAGGTTTACTGATCAGAGGATACTGCAGATTTGCAATACTCTGTTGTATTTCTTCTTCTGATCCCTGTTTCAGCAGTTCCACAGATATTTTCCGAAATCCCGGTGCCGGCAGTCCAAGCTTGTCCAGAACATCCCGGCATGCCGATTTATCCCTGTACCAGGAAAGCTGTTCCGGTTTCAGATAACAGGGCAGTCCTGCTTTGTCTGCAATTTTAACCATACACTCCAGGAGCAGATCTGAAAATGATGTGATGATTCCATCCACACCTTCTTCCCTGCACATCAGGGCAATAGCATCTACGTCTGTTACAGGAATGGTATAAGCCTTATCTGCATACGTTCTGGCAATACCATCTGCATATCCGTCGCACACAACAGTCTCATAACCTTTCTCTTTTGCTTTCTTTACCAGCTCTGTAAATTCTCCGAGCGTTCCCAGAATCAACACTTTATGTTTCATATCCGTTCCTCACATTCTCTGACAACCGAAGCCATATATTTCATATCCTCCACGCTGTAACGCTGATCGCAGGGCAACGGAAGAATATTGGCAGCCCAGGTATATTCCAGACTTTTTGTCTCAGAGTTCTCAATTATATTTTTCCAGTAAGTCGGCACAAATATCTTCTTTTCGGCAAGATGTCTGCGAAGTTTCATTCCATCAGCGTGGAAATACGGATATGCAAAAGGTCCCTCCGGCACAGTCTGATTAAATATACTTTCCGATGGAAGCAGTTCTCCGAGAATCCGGTAGTTTTCTTCCCTTTTTTTCTTTGCTCTGTCATAATCCACAGCTTTCAGAAGATTCTGTGTAAGCTTTGACATCTGCCGAAGCTCCATCCCGTCATATTTTGCCGCATTTTCCAGCATATCTTTGTAGTAGGTTCCGGCATTATGCTCATAACGCCCCAGAATATGTTTCATACGCTCTGCAGAATAATCGACAGTCTTATTTTCTGTCAGGCTGGCATCTGTTGACAGATATGCGCCATCGCTGACACCCCAGAATTTTCTGCAGGAATACAGTGTATCTATCCCTTTTAATGGTTTCTGAAAAAATGCATGGGTATGGTCCACTATGATGTTTCCGTAAATCTTTTTATACTCTGATATCCAGGAATCAGACAGCTGACCATAGTAATTAACCAGATAAAGATATTCCCCTTCCGGAAGCTGTTCTTTCGGATACAGAACTTCCAGTTTCTCATTCAGATGATAAAATTCTGTCTCTATCTGATTTTCCTGACAGGTATGCACCACTGATTCACACAGAAAATACGGTAATAGGATTTTCCTGCACCTGCGGCTCTTCAAAAGCCACAGCAGTGCGGTTCTTCCAAGATTGACCCTGTACAGGTCAGGATAATATTCCTCTCCCGGCATCTCTTCCAGCTGAAAATATCCGCCAATTTCCTTCATTATTCGTCCGTATCCTCCCGACGTATTACATAATGGGGCATTTTTTTTGCCTCATTAAGAATGTTCATTAAATAGATTCCCATAATTCCGATTGATAACAAAATCAGTCCAAAAAACGCCAGCATAACCAGCATCAACGAAGTCCAGCCCTGCACAGATATGCCCAGTGTAAAATATCTTACCAGATAACAGACCGACAGAATTACACTTATCAGGAAACTGACAATTCCGATATTTCTCACCAGCAGAAGGGGAAATGCAGTATGTGTCGTGATATCATAAATCAGATCTTTCAGCAGTCTCTTAAAGGAATAACCGCTTTTTCCGTAAGCTCTGTCTGCATGCTGAACCGGAACATTAATAATACGGTTAGAACTCCTGATCAGAAGGTTTCCAATCTGTGGAAGATATGTATTTGTTTTTACCATGGCATCCACAAGGAATCTGCGGATCAGCCTGTAACTGGTGATCTGAAGATCCGGATCTTTTCCCAGCATCTTTGAAGTTGCCCATACAGAAAATTTCGTTCCCAGTTTGCGTATCGGACCATGCTTTCTTCCTTCATAGCTTGCAATGATAACATCCACATCCGGTCTCTCCTGCATGGTTCTGACCATCTTCGGAAGTTCCTCCGGCTGATGCTGAAGGTCATCATCCATTGTTACCACAAACTCTCCTTTTACATGTGCAAATCCGCACAGAAGTGCCGGATGCTGTCCGAAGTTACGGGCCATCTGTATGATCCGTACCCTGTGATCCTTTTCTCTGAGTTCTGTCATGATCTCATAAGATCTGTCCTTTGATCCGTCATCTACCAGGATCAGTTCAAAGTCTTCTTTAAGAGTTTCCCGGAATACTTTCTCCAAACGGGTATATAGTTCTCCCAGTGTATGTTCAGAATTATATACAGGAACAACCACTGAATATAAGCTCATATGCTTTTCCTTTCTCTTTTCATCTTTTTGCAATCATTTTTATCATATCATTTTCAACATTTCTTTTCAAGATTCCTGCTGCACAAACCTTGACTTCCCTGCTTTTTTATGTAAAATAGTTACTGTCCGACAGCTTTCAGGCTAGAGCGTGTCTGAAAAAGGCTTTCTGCAAGATGTGCGTCACAATTTGTGGGAATAATTTTTCAGACACGCTCTATTGGACGAAATCCGTAAAATACCATTATCGCCCGGAGGTATTATGTCAAAACTCAAAGACTACATACAACTTCATCTGAATATCCTGCTGTTTTCACTGACAAGTGTTTTTTCCAAAGCTGCATCTGTTCAGTATAATAAACATGGTCTCAGCAGTCCTCTGTTTTACCTGTTCCTGTTCCTGATGGTAGCCAACTGCGGAATCTACGCCATCACCTGGCAGCAGGTCATCAAGAAATTCTCTTTGTCTACTGCCTATGCCAATAAAAGTGTTTATCTTCTGTGGTCGCAGATATGGGCAGTGCTGATCTTTCATGAAAATCTTTCCATTCAGAATATCATAGGTATTCTGGTGGTTTTATTTGGAGTATGGACGGTGCAGAGATATGAATAGAACATTTTTTTTAATCATGTTGAGCGGAACATTTTTTTCCGCTGTTTCACAGATACTTCTGAAACAGAGCGCAAATATCAGATACGAAAACCGAATCAGGGAATATCTCAATTTCCGGGTGATTCTCTCATACACCATATATATGCTGATCCTCCTCCTCAATACATGGTGTTATACAAAAGTAGATATGCGCTATGGTCCTGTCATTGATACTGCCGCCTATGTGTTTGTCCTGCTTCTCTCTCATTTCATTCTGAAGGAAAAGATCACGAAAGGAAAAATCATGGGAAACCTGATCATCATTGCAGGTATCCTGATCTATACACTTTAATTACGGCAATTTCATAAAAAGATCCCGAAGCTGTTGCAGAATTTCCATCAGTGCCACAGCTGCAGGATCTTTTTATATGTTTCAATATTTTTTACCGCTTTTTATATTGTCTGGTACACACTCCATTTCCATCAAACACAGATACAATCCTGTTGGAACTGGTCAGTGTAATGTTCTCGGCACGCGTACCGGAAAGTGCGGAACTGCCTTTGTAAAAATAGTATTTTTTACCATTCAGTGTCAGCCATCCCTTATACGCTTTTCCGTTTTTCTGGAAATAATAGGTGTGTTCCCCACTTTTTTCCCTGATTTTGTACATTCCATTCTCGCAGCGTACACCGTCGCTTCCAAAATAGTAGATATCGCCGGTAGATCTGGTCACGCGGCGGTTTTTAAACATATATCCGGATTTTGTATGGAACCAGTAACATTTCCCGTCTACTTTCTTCATTCCCATCAGAGCATAACCATCAGAACTGATATAATAGGTCTTTCCATTTACAGTTACCCACTGATCTGACACACGTTCGCCATTTTCATTGACATAATAGTATTTTCCATTTTCCTGATGAAGTCCTGTCTGTTCCTGGCTTCCATCGTTGCTGCCTGTATCGGGTTTCATTGCCGGAACATAGGAATCCAGAGATTTCCATCTCGGCGTAATTTTCTTTGTATAGTCCACATAGCCAAAATCCATATCAACATCATTGCCTGCAGGGATTCCTGCTACCAGTCCGCTGGTACTGTTCAGTCCGCTTTCCCGGTTACCGTCTGTGGACTGCCATATTGTATAATTGTACCGTTCCTTATCAGGTGCCTGAATCGTGTCCCCATATCTTGCGATCCATACATCCACTCCTGATAATAAGGACCAGTCTATGTAATTATCATACCAGTTGGTATTGCAGTAAACCATTGGATAATATCCGGCCCTGCGCACTTCATTGCAGAAGGTCAGTGCCATCTCTGAGACTGTTTTTGCAGAAAGCTTACTTGCTTTTGCATACTCCAGATCATATACGACCGGATAGGAAACCTTGTAACCCTGCATTTTGCTGATGGCAAGCTGTGCTTCCTTTAATGCGGTAGTTGTCGATAAGGCTGTACTGTACACATAGGTGCCTGTGGGTACTCCGGCAAGTTCTGCATTTGTCATATTCTCATCATAGGTATAATCTTCGTGAGTCAGGCCATAGGAGATCCGGACAAACGCAAAATCTATATCAGACCTCTTTACCTGTTTCCAGTCAATATTGCCCTGCCATTCAGAGACATCCATGCCTCTGGTTATCGCACCCGGAATGATTTCACCACTTCCGTTATAGCAGACACCGTTGATCTTTTTCCATGCTTTGGAGTTCACTTTTTTTCTTGATGACTCTGTACCGGAAGTTCTTGCAGAATAAATAAATTCCTCCTCAGCCACTGTATCACGTCTGTCATAATGCGGATTTGCAAAAACAGAGCTTACAGGCTGCGCTACAGCTATCGCAGCTGCCAGACAACCAACAATAAGCCTTTTTCTGATTTTTAAAAAATCTCTTTTCATCTTTCTACTCCTGTCTTCTAATAAACGTCCATTTTATTACAATACTATTAACATATTATACACACTATATTACATTTTCGCAAGATAATCCCTGATATATACCCAAAAACGGCTGCACATTTCTTGCTCTGTGCAGCCGTTTTGCATATTTCGTTTCTATAAGCAATTATGTTTATTTATCCTGGCAGAAATATCCGGATCAGACAGCCGGATCTGTAGGATCAAAATTAGCAGCTCCTCTTAACGGAGTCAGTGCTTTCTTTCCAAGAGGTCCTTTCATTGCATCATCTGCTTTATATTTACCATCAATAATACTGATCGGTGCGCCATTACAGTTCTCATAAACCCACTTCGCATCTGCCACACAGGTTCTGATACATCCATGTGATGCGGGAGATCCAAGCTTATTGTACTCTACTGCCGGAAGATTATATGAGTTTGCCTGGCTGCAGGCTACAGAATGAACAAAGATTCCTCCCTGTCCGGCACCGTCTACATGAGTTCCATACTGTCCCCAGGATGGTCCCATAAGAGGCTGCCACCTCAGGCTTCTGCTCAGTGTAAAGTTACCGGTCGGAGTTGGTGTTCCTGCTAAACCTACAGATACCCTGATCGTCTTAACAGGAATTGTTCTGGCTGAATCAGCATAAACAGTCATAACTCCGTTTACTCTGTCCACCTGAACAGAATACGGTCCTCTGTATCTGTTTGTCAGATCAGTGATACGGTATCCGTTACTGTCAAAGTAATACAGAATTCCATTAACTCTCATACTCTTATTTCTTGCAAATCCGTTTCCTGACGGATCGATATATCTCACCAGGTTTTTAGCATTACTTACAATTACCCATCCTCTTGTATATTTACCGTTTGCATCCAGATAACCGTTTACTCCATTCTTTTTCATAAACTGATTTGTCTGAACCACACATTCTTTAAGATAATAGTAATTGCCGCTGTATTTTCTCCATCCACTCTTATACAGACTTCCCTTAGAGGATGCGATATACCATTTCTTTTTATAGCGCACCATTGTGCTCTTATATACTTTACCTTTATGTTCTGTGGATGTAGATGATTCAAATATATATTTCTTTCCATCGATTTCTGTCAAACCGCTTGCAAGCTTTCCTGATGGTTTAAAATAATAACCTGCGGAAGTCCACTTATCCGTATAATGATTTCCATTGGAATCAAAATACAGCCAGCCAAGGAATTTGCCACTGGTGCTGACAAGTTTCTGCCAGCCATGTTTCTCAACAACACGACCCGGAGTACTTCCAAAGTAATAGTAATGATCGCCTGCTTTTGCCCATCTCTTTGTCCAGGTTGCCCGCTTTCCGTTTGAACCAAAATAATATCTGAAATTGCCGTATTTTACAAGTTTATTTCTATAAATCTGGCCGTTACTGTCGGTACAGTAATATGCACCATTCTGAGCCTTCTTCATCACTGATTTCAGAACATATCCATTGGCATCCAGCAAGTAAGCTCCGGTTCCTTTCTCCGGGATAGCTGTGGCAACTACGCCACGCTTATAATATTTACCGATGTCTGCCGGAACATTTCCCTTTTTAAAATACAGCCAGCGCTCTCCCTTAGTGGTATCTGAACGAAGCCATCCATTGTGGAACATTTTTCCGGGAATGTCGCTGCTTGCAGGATCAAAATAATACAGGTTTGATTCGCCGTTAACTGTGAGGGTGATCTCTCCTGTCTGTGGCTTACCTTCAGGATCAAGGCAGTAATAATCCTCATTGATCTTGAAATATCCGGTATATGTACCTGCTGCTTTTGCTTTCGCTTCAAGCTGTGCAATTGTCTCCAGATTACCATTCTCATCGTAGTACTGGAAATATGTTCCTGTCCATTTCCATACACTCTTCTCCTGCTGGCCTACTGTAGATGTATATGGAGTTATCGCTTCTCCTTCACATCCGGTATAAACAACAGCCTCATCTGCAGTTGTAAAATAGGACTGATTTGCCTGGGCTTCTGTTTCTTCCCCTGCGGCATCTTCTCCTGCTGACTGAGCTGCATCTGATGTCGGTTCTTCATCAGCTGAAGATTTTTCTTTTACCTCAGCCTGTCCGGTTACAAGGATTCCCTCTTCATCAAACAGATAATATCCTGTATGGGTTTCCCCTTTATACTCTGTGCTGATTTTTACAATTCCGTCTGCCGCTGTATAAAATTCTTCATTTGTTACAGACACTGTATCCGTTGCTGCTGGTGTTTCCATTGCTGTAACCTCTGCTGTCACAGCTGTTGTATCTGTTTCAGCCACTGCTGTTTCAGATGATTCTGTCTGATCTCCTGAGAATCCGTCAGTCTCAGACGGCATCTCCTCATCGGGTAGTGCTGCTGTTGCTGCTTTCTGATCATCTGTATTTGCTGTATCCTGATTTTTTGCAGGTTTGCGCAGTTTAAAGCCATTCTCTGTGCTTACCCAGTCCTCAGCTTTCACTACAGCGGCTCCAACGGCATCCGTAGCATCTGCTGTTGACGGCGTCTCGTCCGGCAATGCAGCAGCCGTATCCGTTCCCGCTGTAAATGCGTCGTCTGTCTGTTCCTGTGATGGTACTGCTGTCCCATCATCTCCATCTGAAAAAGCGTCTGCTTCTGTTTCAGAAGTTCCTGTTTCAGAAGTTTCTTCTGTAACATTTACTTCTTCTGCATCTGTCTGTGTGGCAACAGCCAAAGCTGTATCAGGTGAAGTAAATGCAGCAGCACCTGCTTCACTGACAGTTGCCATTGTCATAATAAGACTCAATGTAACCGCAACTAATCTTCTTTTCACAATAAGTTCCTCCTCTTTTAGTCATGTTACTTTATGGTTACTGTTCACTCTGTTTGTGCACAGCAGCTTTCTACTCGCCAAGGCCGCTATCAATAGCAGTAACAAGATGATCCAGGGCTTCCTGTTCATCAACACCTTCACAGGTAAGTTCTATCTCATTTCCGCATTTTACGCATGCACCAAGTACACTCAGTACACTCTTTGCATTTGCCATGCCCCCATCGTAGACAAATGTTATCTGTGACTGGTATTTCATTGCCTCATTGCACAAAATCCCCGCAGGTCTCAGATGAAGACCTGTGGGATTTTTAACTGTCACTTTTTTACTGACCATTTCACTGTTCCTCTTATATTGTTACTACCCCTTCTGTAAGTGGAGAATTCTTTTATTCCTTGTTTTCCTTACTGTCATCAACAGCAGTCCCTGATGAAATCACTACTTCCGTAGTCACATCTTCCACTGTCTCATAACCATCCGGCAAGACTATCTCAACCGGGACTTCATAACTTCCTTCTTTTTTGCCATCCAGATCTATAGATGCCTTAATGTCTTTGTCATTATTCAGATCATCCAGATCTTTGTTATCTGATTTGATCCGCACTTCTATCTGCGCAGTCTCAAATGTTACCTGCAGATCTTTCGGTTTATTCTTAACCTCTATATTCTTAGTCGGAAATTCAAACTCTCTGCTTCCGGCCGGAAGAATACTTACAGTCACCCATACATCTTCACTGGAGTCACTGGTAAGTTTCACATTGTCCGGCAGAAGATTCGTAAGACTGATTTTTTTCTCCACATCTTCGGATTCACCGGAAATATCAATACTGTCTTCCGGTATAGTGATCACATTATTATTATCCGCAAGACTTTCAAGACCTTCTGCACTGCCTGCTACACTGATCGTATCCGGCACTGTTCTCACAGCCCCAACCTGATATCCTTCAGCCGGTGTCCCTACATAATCTGCAGATATCTGCACTCCCTGACGGATTTTCCATAATTTTGCAGTCACTGTTACTTTTGCATTATTCTCAATCCGCAATGAATTCATTTCAGAATCGGTAAGTACCTCCTGATTCTTATCAATGATCGTAAGGTTTACATCCTGTGTAAAATCCTCTGTATTCCCATCCAGTTCAATGGAAGCATTTACCTTATCTATTTTATTGATCAGCGTCTTCGGGCCTGTAATCCTTACTTTCTCCGGACTGGCAGTCAGACTTCCTACTTCATAATCTTTGCCCGGTTTCGTATCACCTCTGCTGACATTTACCACAAACTCCTGTGTCTCTTTTTCATCAAGATTTACACTGAGATTCTGAGGAGTAACTTTGATATCACTGGGAGATACCCCCGGTACAGAACAGGTAACGGTAATAGGAACCATAACCGGATTTGTATCCAGGCTTACCGCCTGCTGAAGATCAGCTACCGCAGAGATGTCTGTGACTTTGATCTTGTCTCTGATCTTCTTGGTTGCAGTGATCGCAACTTTTATGGAATCCTGGTTCTGTTCCGGCATACACATCTTACCGATAGTATCTGAAGATTCCACATATTCCTTGTTGATCAGTTCCACATCATTGAGCGTATAGTAATTGGTTCCTGTCGGATTATCTATATTTACAACGATCAGCCATAGCACAACAGCTATTGCGACAGACATGATTTTCAGAGGTATATTATCTGTTATTTTTCGCTTCTTCATGCTTCACTCTTCCTTTCAGTAAATGGCGAAGTTTGCTGTTGTCTACAACCTGCTTATTCTGCGCTCTGACCAGGATTTCTCTGAGTTTTGCACTGTTTACACCTCTGGTCAGCTTTCCTCCCTGCGCTACAGATACCTGACCGGTTTCCTCTGATACAATGATCGTAACAGAATCTGTCTGCTCACTGATCCCCACACCTGCCCTGTGCCGCGTTCCAAGCTGTTTGCTCAGTTCCATATTATCAGACAGTGGAAGATAGCATGTTGCAGCCACAATCCTGTTCTCTCTTACAATAACAGCTCCGTCATGAAGTGGTGTGTTATGTTCAAATATATTGATCAGAAGCTGACTGGTAAGGATTGCATCCAGATTAATACCTGTTCTTATATAATCGGTCAGCAGCTCATTCTGCTCAATTACGATCAGTGCTCCGGTCTTAACTTCTCCCATATCAAAACATGCTTTGACCAGCTCACTGATGGTTTTATCCGTAAATCTTTCCTTCACCTCTTTACCTGCATCAAAAGGTATCAGTGAAGCCATGATCCGCTTTTGTCCAAGCTGTTCCAGAACTTTTCTGAGCTCCGGCTGAAAAATAACGATCACACCTACAATCAGTGTACTTGCCAGATTTGAAAAAATCCACAGAATCGTATTCATCCTGAAAATATACGCGATCAGAATGAAGAGGAGAACGACCAGTATTCCTTTCAGAAGTGTATATGCATGAGTATATTTGATCCATACCATGAACTGATATACAAAAAAAGCGATCAGTGCAATCTGTATGATATCTATAATCCCAATCTTAGGAAATGCCAGTCTTGATAATGTTTCTATCAAATTTCCTGAAAAATCCTGCATATGGCTCTCCTTTCCTTATCATTTTTATATACCTTATCGTTGAAAATGTTTTCAGTGGATTTTGTGTTACTGTTCACTCCGTTCACAGTAACGTAGCCAAAATTCATTCCAGATTGCCTGCGGCAATGGAATTTTGGCTCGTATGTCTCATCGTTACCGGAAACTGCTTTTTACAGATTTTTTAATGATTCTTCCAGTTTCTTCTCAAAATCCACGCTGTCAATATCTTTCTTTCTCTCTACAGGTGCTGCAGCCTCATCTGTCGTCACTGCTTTCTCATCACCATGAAAAATAGGATTCGCATAAGAAACAACGTTATCCTGTGCCGGTCTTTCATCCTTTGCGGAACTTCCGTTAATCTTCTTTATACTTCTTTCAGATGTTGTGACACAGGCTTTCGGCACTGCTTTTACATAATAATAATATTCATCATCCTCATATTCCAGTCTCTCGGTACGGGTATAGTCACCACCAAATACAAAGAATTCAAGAAGTAATCCTATCACCACAGAGATCACTGTATAAATGATCAGCGTAACAACATCAATATCCAGTCTAAAATAAAATCCACCTGCAATAATCATCAGAACATACACAACTCCACCTGCAATAATGGCAATTCTCCATGCATAGTCAAAAGAGCGGGTACGTATCAGATTCACCAGCAGAATCACTGCGATAAAGGCAATCACTGTGATCCACATTCCCCAGTTCTGCACGATTCCATCTGTCAGAAGTTTTAATTTGTCAGCTATGGCAACATCCGGGTTTTCCAGAAGTTTATGCTGTACACGTATAAAACGGATAAAATAGTAAATAATCACTCCGCAGCCTGCAGGAAGTGCAGAAAACGCATTGCACAAAAGTCCGCTTCCGATAGGAAGAAGCGTCGGAACACTGAACCCAAAGGAAAGCGGTGTAAATACAAGTACTAAATTATTGTCTGAACTGAATCTCAGGAAGAGAATTGCCATAAACAGGATCAGCACAAGCATAAAACCTGCAACTTCTATCCCCAGTGCATAACCATGTGCGACCATCAGGGCAAATCCTACAAAAATCATTACACCTGAAGGAAGAATGGAACAGATCAGTGCAAGGATCAGAACAATAAATATATTATCGATCTGCTTCATATATCCCATATTGGTATTGATCCATATGAAATAAACCATTGCCAGAACGAAACGTAAGACAGGCAGGATATAAATCTCATACTGGCTGTATAAATTCTTTATTCGCTGTTTTAATTCGAGTAATGCTGTCATTTTTTATATCCTCCTGTAACTCCTCTGGCTGAAGATTTTTTATCTTCGCGACCGTAGATTTTACTTAATTGTGTAAGTTCTTCATAATAATTTTTCACACTTTTCTTTGCTTTGTGGTATTTCACCGTATATTGGATATATGTCAGGACAGAAAACAGTACCAGCACTGCCACATACCCCAGAATAACTTCCACGCCCAGTGAAACAAGGTTCATCTTATGAACATTATCTATCAGATATTCAGCAAAATATGCTGCGATACCGGCCAGAATCAGGCAATACCCAATCGTAACAAGGAAAAAATTCTTAATCATGGCAAGTCCGATATAATCACTACGGTAGTACCTGCTGACCGGAAGATATTTCTTTCCTTCACCCTGTTCATACATGGCAAGTTTATTCATGATTTTTATCTTCTCTTCATTTAACATAAATTACTCCTTACTGTATGCTTTTCCTTTTGCTATAATCCGCTATTACTGTTCACTCTGTTCTCAGCAACAACCTGATATCATTCATATAATCATACAGATTAATTGTAACATATATCATTATGTATGAAAAGTGTTTTTTCTTATCTCCTGCCTATGCAAACCGTAAGAAAATAAACATTTCCGGCACCTTTTCTCTTCAGGCATCCGGCCATTGCATCGATCGTACTTCCTGTTGTATACACATCATCTATCACCAGGATATTCTTTCCCCTGACATCTCCGGTCACGCAGAACGCTTTTTCCAGGTTTTTTCTTCTCTGCAAAGCATTCAGTTTTTTCTGCGACTTTGTCTTTAAAACTTTCTGCACAATATTGACATCTGTGGAAATCCCGGTATAATGACCGAGTTTCTCCGCCAGATATGCAGCCTGATTAAAACCTCTCTGCCGCTCTTTCGACCTGTGTACCGGAACCGGCACGATCAGATCCGGCTTCCATTCCCGCAATTCTTTCTGTGCATATCGATACATTGCTCTGGCGTAAAAATCACCGTATTCTCTGCATCCATAGTACTTATATCTGGTAACAGATCTTCTCATTATGCCATCATAGACAAAAATACCTCTTCCCTGTTCATACACATGCCTGTGTTTCTGACAGTCCCTGCAGTATTCCCCTGTTTCTATGGGCTTTCCACATTTATAACATCTGGGATGACCAATCGGGCGAAGTTCTTTCTCGCATTCCGGACAGATCATCCTTCGCTGGTCTGCCAGTATTTTCTGACAGACCGGACAGCATCTCGGGTAAAAAATATCAGCAACCATGTTCAGAAACCGTTTCATTTCCATTTCCTTCCACTATTTTACTCTTTGTTTTGCTATCCTCTGTATTTCTGTTTTTTTCATATTATCGGAATAAATTTTTTCTCTGTTATTATTCAGTCATCAGATCACAGTCTGCAATATCATTCTTCACCATCTGTATTATTATCCCCTGTAGTCTCACTCAGTTCTCTGATCCGTTCATCCAGTGCACTGTATCTCTTCTGCTGTTTTTCATTGCGTATCATCTCTACAAAGGTCTCCTCGTTTCCCACAACCGTCACACATTTTCTTGCTCTGGTAACTGCGGTATAAAGAAGGTTCCTGTTTAAAAGCATCTGTGGTCCGGAAAGCAATGGAAGTATGACTGCCGGATACTCAGATCCCTGAGACTTGTGGATTGTAATAGCATATGCAAGTTCCAGTTCCTCCAGCTGTTTGAACGAGTACATTGCAAAACGTCCATCCTCAAATTCCACTTCTGCTGTCTCAGCAAATTCATTGATTTCCCTGAGGATTCCGGTGTCTCCGTTAAATACTCCCACGCCTTTCTCAATGACAACCCCATATCGTCCCCGGATTTCCCATTCCATCTGATAATTATTTCTGATCTGCATGACCTTGTCCCCTGTGCGGAACAGCCGGTCTCCAACCGCCCTCTCGGATTTCCCGTCTTCCGGCGGATTCAGGTATCTCTGCAGGATCTGATTCAGCCGCTCTACTCCCAGAAGTCCCTTTCTCATAGGTGTCAGTACCTGTATCTCAAAGGGTTTGGCATCTACATAGCGCGGCAGTTTCTCCTGGATCAGCGCGATCACTACTCTTATAATGATATCTGCATCATATCTCTTCAGAAAAAAGAAATCCCTGCTCTTATTATTGATCTGAACCTGTTCTCCCTTATTTATCTTATGAGCATTTACAACAATATCACTCTCTGATGCCTGTCTGAATATCTTAGTCAGTTCCACTACAGGGAAACATCTGCTTCGGATAATATCTCTCAGCACATTGCCCGGGCCTACACTCGGAAGCTGATTCTCATCCCCCACAAGGATCAGTCTGGTTCCTGCTACTACTGCAAGAAGAAGAGAATGCATCAGATGAATATCCACCATAGACATTTCATCAATAATGATCACATCTGCCTCCAGCGGATTCTGTGCATTCCTCTCGAATTTAGCTGAATGCCCGTCCCTCTCTTCTTCCGGCATTCCATTCAGTTCCAGCAGACGGTGAATTGTCTGCGCCTCATATCCGGTAGTCTCTGTCATTCTCTTTGCAGCACGTCCGGTAGGTGCAGCCAGCCGAATCTCTGCACCTTCTCCCTCAAAAAAGCGGATGATCGCATTGATCGTTGTCGTTTTACCTGTACCGGGGCCTCCTGTAAGAATAAAGAGTCCATGATCCGCTGCTTCAGTGATTGCTTTCTTCTGCATTTCATCCAGAACAGTTCCTGTCTCTTTCTCGATCAGCTCAATTCTGTGCCTGACAAGCTCTTTATCCTCAGGACACACAATATTCAGTTCATTAAGCATCCTGGCAGTGTTCAGTTCCAGATAATAATACTGTGCCGGATAAACGATAGTTTCTCCGCTTTTTTCTTTCAGCACCAGCTTCCTGTCAATAACCATATCCATAAGATGTTTCTCCATATAGGATTCATCTACTCCCAGAAGTCTGGCACATCTTGTAAATAACTGTTCCCTCGGAAGATAAGTATGTCCTTCTCCCGAAGCCTGCAGAAGAGTATACAGCATTCCGCTGCGGATTCTGTAATCTGAGTCTGCGTGAATACCGACTCTGGCAGCAATCTCATCAGCAATCTTAAATCCCACACCGGAAATATCTTCCGCAAGTCTGTAAGGATTCTCCTGAAGGATCGTATAGACAGATTCCTTATATTTCTGATAAATCTTTGCGCCCAGGTTCAGGGAAATCCCATATTTCTGCAGAAAGATCATTACTTTTCGCATCTCTGCCTTCTCACTTACCTGCGCAGCGATCTCCCGGGCTTTTTTCTCACTGATCCCCTTTACCTCTGCAAGCCGCTCCGGCTCTTCTTCTACGATACGGAGTGTGTCATCTCCAAACTTCTGCACAATCCTGGCAGCCAGTGCAGCACCGATTCCCCTGATGGCGCCCGAACCCAGATAACGTTCTATTCCATATGTATCCTCCGGCATCTTCTCTGTAAAAGAACTGATCTGAAACTGTTTGCCATATACCGGATGATGGATATATACTCCGGTTGCTTCAATAGATGCCCCCTGTGTGATCGCAGGGAAACTTCCCACGCAGGTCAGCTCTTCCTCTTTTTTTGTACCTTTCAGTACCATAACTGTATATCCGTTATCTTCATTTCTGAAAATAACATGATCTATGTATCCTGTGACAGTTTCACTCATGTGCTTTTCTCCACACCTCCTGCTTCTTTGATCCTCTGACAACGCAAAAAGGCACTGCACTGTGCAGTACCTCCTGCTTTATCCGTCAAAACGTGCCATTACCTCTGCATACTTACCGGTTCCCACTGCGACCACGCTCATTGCATCCTGCACAGTCAGTGTACTTACTCCGGTTCTCTGCTCGATCAGTGTATCCATCCCATGAAGAAGGGCACCGCCGCCTGTAAGTACGATTCCTCTGTCTACAATATCCGCAGCCAGTTCTGGCGGTGTCTTTTCCAGAATTCCATGAACAGTCTCCACAATCTGGCTTGTAGCATCCTTTAACGCCACACGTATTTCTTCTGAGGTAAGTGTCACTGTCTTCGGCAGACCGGTGATCACATTTCTCCCCTTTACTTCCATTGTTCTCGGATTTGATTCCTCTATAGCCGTACCAATCTGAATTTTGATCTTCTCTGCCATATCTTCTCCGATAAAAAGTCCATGATTCTTTCTCACATAGTTCAGTATAGCCTGATTAAAAGTGTCCCCTGCAACTTTCACAGAAGCGGAAACCACAACCCCCGCAAGAGAGATAACCGCAACATCCGAAGTTCCGGCTCCAATGTCTACGACCAGATTTCCAAAGGGCTTGGTCACATCCACCCCGGCTCCGATTGCCGCAGCTATAGGTTCCTCCACCATATAGACATCTCTGGCACCAGCCTGATAGGTTGCTTCCTCCACTGCCTTTCTTTCAATCTCTGTAATTCCGCTTGGAACACAGATACTGATCCTGGGCTTGCGGAAAGCTCTTCTTCCTATTGCTCTGGATATAAAGTATTTCAGCATCTTCTCTGTAACTGTATAATCAACGATCACGCCCTGTCTGATGGGACGGATGATCTCCATATCTGAAGTAATGCGCCCTTCCATCAGACGGGCTTCTTCACCGATCGCACGTATCTTCTCTGTATTTTTATCATAAACTACGATCGAAGGCTCATTTAGCACAAGCCCCTTTCCTGTAGAATAAGCCAGACTGTTCCTGGTTCCCAGGTCAATTCCAATATCACTTGTCGGCATGGAAATCCCCTTTCTGTTCTTACGTTCTCCTCATCCCCTTCAACTGATCATTACTTTTTACAGTCTCTACCGGGGACTTATCCGGTTTAGTTATAACAACTCCATAAAATAATGCGATCAAAACAGTCCAACAGGGCTTCACATCCTGATAAGCCGGATCAAAATATATTATTTACGAGAATTGCTATAAATAATCTCTTTTATTATATACAACTTCCATTTAAAAAGAAAGTCCTGCAATATGATTTCAAGATTATTTCAGATATTTCTTTACATATTTTCCGGTATAGGAAACCGGTGACTGTGCCACCTCCTCAGGAGTTCCCTGAGCAACTACGGTACCTCCTTTGTCTCCACCCTCCGGTCCGATATCAATGATATAATCTGCGGTCTTAATCACATCCAGATTATGCTCGATCACAACTACTGTATTACCGCCCTCCGATAATCGTTTCAGAATCTCCACCAGCTTATGCACATCCGCAAAATGCAGACCTGTGGTAGGCTCATCCAGAATGTAGATAGTCTTACCTGTGCTGCGCTTGCTCAGCTCTGTGGCAAGCTTGATCCTCTGTGCCTCTCCTCCGGAAAGCTCTGTGGACGGCTGTCCCAGCCGGATATAGGAAAGTCCTACATCATAAAGAGTCTGTATCTTTCTTTTAATAGAAGGAACATTCTCAAAAAAAGTCAGTGCTTCCTCCACCGTCATATTCAGCACATCGTAAATATTCTTATCCTTATACTTTACTTCCAGGGTTTCTCTGTTATATCTCTTACCTTTGCAGACCTCGCATGGTACATATACGTCCGGAAGGAAATGCATCTCAATTTTGATAATACCGTCACCGCTGCATGCCTCACATCTTCCGCCCTTTACATTAAAACTGAATCGTCCTTTCTTATATCCTTTTGCCTTGGCATCTGCTGTTGCAGCAAAAAGATCTCTGATCTGGTCAAATACCCCGGTATAAGTCGCAGGATTGGAACGTGGAGTACGGCCAATAGGTGACTGGTCAATATTGATAACCTTATCCAGTTGGTCTGTTCCCAGAATATCCTTATGTTTTCCCGGAATCACTCTTGCCCGGTTCAGATCTCTTGCCAGGCGTTTATAAAGAATCTCATTGATCAGAGAGCTCTTACCTGAGCCCGAAACTCCTGTGATACAGGTCATGATCCCAAGAGGTATCTTCACATCGATATTCTTGAGATTATTCTCTGCCGCCCCCTTGACAGTAAGAAAACCGGTTGGCTTCCGTCTCTCCAAAGGTACCGGGATTTTTAATTTTCCGCTCAGATAAGCTCCTGTGATGGAATCCTCGTTCTTCATCAAATCCTCTGCAGTTCCCATGGCAACCAGTTGTCCGCCATGCTCCCCTGCACCGGGACCTATATCTACAATACAGTCTGCGGCACGCATGGTATCTTCATCATGCTCCACAACGATCAGGCTGTTTCCAAGATCACGCAGTTTCATCAGAGAACCAAGAAGTCTGTCATTATCCCTCTGGTGAAGTCCGATACTCGGTTCATCCAGAATATAGGCAACTCCTACCAGCCCGGAACCAATCTGGGTAGCCAGACGGATTCTCTGCGCCTCGCCGCCGGAAAGAGTTCCTGTCGCACGTCCCAATGAAAGATAATCCAGTCCTACATCTGACAGGAAACTTACCCTTGCCCTGATTTCCTTCAGAATCTGTCTGCCGATAAGCTGCTGCTGCTCGGAGAGCTGCATATCCGCCAGAAAGGCTTTCAGCTTCTCTATGGAAAGATTGGTGACCTCATAAATATTCTTATCCGCCACAGTCACAGCCAGTGATTCCTTCTTCAGTCTCTGACCTTTACAGGTTTTACATGGAGTAATGCGCATGAAAGATTCATACTCCTGCTTCATGGCATCAGAGCCTGTCTCTCTGTAACGCTGCTCCACATTTCGGATCAGCCCCGGAAACGCCACATCGTAAACGCCCTCTCCGCGCTGCCCTTTATAGTAAACCTTTACAGAATGTCCATTAGTTCCGTTGATCAGAATGTCCTGTATCTTCTCCGGATACTCCTCAAAAGGTGTTGCCAGGCTGAAATCATATTCTCTGGCAAGAGCATCCAAGATTGCCCTGGAAAAACTTCCCTCATTTGTGCAGGACTGCCATCCTGTGACCACAATGGCACCATCCAGGATACTCAGAGATCTATCCGGGATCATCAGATCAATATCAAATTCCATTTTATACCCAAGTCCCAGACAGTCCGGACAGGCGCCAAAAGGATTATTGAAAGAAAAGCTTCTCGGTTCGATCTCATCTACACTGATACCACAGTCAGGACAGGAGAAACTCTGGCTGAAATTGTGAATATTTCCATCCATAGTATCTACCATCAGAAGGCCCTCTGCCAGATCCAGCACTGTCTCAATGGAATCTGAGAGTCTTTTCTCAATCCCGGGCTTCACGATCAGACGGTCTACCACAATCTCTATATTATGCTTGATATTCTTGTCCAGACTGATCTCCTCGGAAAGCTCATACAGGTTTCCGTCAATCTGCACACGTACATATCCGCTTCTCTTTGCCTGCTCCAGAAGCTTTGCATGAGTTCCCTTGCGCCCCCGCACAACAGGCGCCAGAAGCTGGATCTTCGTTCTCTCCGGAAAAGACATGATACTGTCTACCATCTGGTCAACTGTCTGCTTCTTAATCTCTCTTCCGCACTTCGGACAATGAGGGATTCCCACTCTGGCATACAGAAGTCGGAAATAATCATAGATTTCTGTCACTGTTCCTACTGTGGAACGGGGATTGCGGTTGGTAGATTTCTGATCAATGGAAATGGCCGGCGGCAGACCTTCGATGCTCTCCACATCCGGCTTCTCCATCTGTCCCAGGAACTGTCTTGCATAGGAAGAGAGAGATTCCATATAACGGCGCTGTCCCTCTGCATAGATGGTATCAAAAGCCAGTGAAGATTTACCGGAGCCACTCAGTCCTGTAAATACCACAAACTTGTCTCTGGGAATATCCACACTTAAATTCTTAAGATTATTAACATTGGCACCTCTGATCCTGATAAAGTGCTTCTTCGTTGTATCTGCTGCCATTGTGGGCCTCCTGTTTCTCATTTATAAATAATAACTGTTTCTTACCTTGACAGTTACACCTTTTTCGTATGTTATGATATTCATGGATTGTGCGCAGTTTCGCTGCCCCGCAATCCTCATGGCATCAGTATAATACAGGAACATTTGTTCGTCAAGGCGTTTACGGCAAAAAATCCGCCATAACGGAATTGCTTACATGAATTCCTTCTCTGCTCAGAAAAATCCTTCCGTTTTCTTCCAAAAGCAGTCCCATTGACTTATATTTTCTCAGAACATCCCCGTATATTGCATCTATTTCACTTCCAAACTGCCGCTCAAACTCAGCTTTTGAGATTCCTCTGGTCATACGAAGTCCCAGAAACATGAACTCCGCCATCTCATCCTCTCTGGTGAGGGGCGGCTCTTTTTCTCTTATTTTTTCCGGAGTTCTGCTGTTTTCCAGATATTTTTTCATATCCTGTGTATTGGCAAAACGTTCCTTTCCATAAAGAGAGGAAGCTCCCAGGCCAAACCCCAGATAATCCTGTCGGATCCAATAGCCCACGTTATGCCTGCATTCTCTGCCTTTCTTTGCGTAATTGGAAATCTCATACTGCTCAAAGCCATATTCTCTCAGAATCTGTGCTGTTGCCTCATACATATTGTACTCCGCATCTTCATCCGGCAAATTCAGCGTCCGCGATGCAAAAGGTGTGCCCTCCTCAATGATCAGGCTGTATGCGGAAATATGTTCCGGATCCAGTCCTGCAACAGTGCGAAGATTGTGGATCCATCCTTCATAAGTCTGATCCGGAATCGCACTCATCAGATCAATATTGATATTGTCGAACCCTGCCTCTCTTGCACTTCTGTAAGTCTCCAGAAACTGCTCATAATTGTGGATTCTTCCAAGGATCTTCAGTTCTCTGTCATCCGGCGACTGTAAACCTATGCTCAGGCGATTGATTCCATATGTTCTGTATGCCTGCAGTTTGTTTCTGTCTGCAGTCCCCGGGTTTACTTCTATGGTGATCTCAGCATGATCCGCAATCTGAAATTTTCGTCTTATATGATTTAAAATTTCTCCTATGAATCTCTCATCCAAAACAGAAGGAGTGCCCCCTCCAATAAATACAGAGGATACACTCCTTCCTTTTCCTTCTTCTGCTGCATTGATTTCTTCAAGCAGAGCATCTACATAATCAGCCTGCTCCTTTGGACCTGACGGACCGGAAAGGAAATCACAGTAATCACATTTTTTTATGCAAAATGGAATGTGGATATAGATTTCCATGGGAGAATCTGTGATATTCCTTCTCTCCATTGTAATCTGCTCCTGTTATGACCTGTTTTCTATTCCTCAGTATCTGATGTACTGCTGTCTTGCTCATTGTTATCTGCTGAATCGACACTGTTATCTGTACTGTCGGCATCACTTTGGCTGTCTGAACTTTCCGCAGATGAGATACCTGCTGCATCCTGCTCTGCCAGATACGTATTTACCATTGTCAGATTACCATTGGTGGTAACTGCTGCGGAAGCTACCTGATCCGGTGCCGGAGTGGGACTTGTCTCTTCCGGCGCAACACTGATCTGGATCACTTTGGAGGACGCTTCATCTACCTCCCTGGTTTTCCCACATCCGGAGACAGAAATTCCAAGCAATAACATACATAGTATAACTGTTTTTCGCTTAATCATTTTCTTCAATATTTTAACCTTCTGTTGAGATGAGCACTATTCACAGATAACTGTTCAGTACCTTCACAGTTATGTGGACAGCAGGCTGCCGAATAGTTACCATTCATGCTTTATTTATCATCCAGTTTCAATACACTCATAAATGCTTTCTGCGGAATCTCCACATTGCCTACCTGACGCATACGTTTCTTACCTTCCTTCTGTTTCTCCAGAAGTTTCTTCTTACGGGAAATATCACCGCCGTAACATTTGGCAAGTACATCCTTACGCATGGCTCTGACTGTCTCTCTGGCAATAATCTTGCTTCCGACAGCTGCCTGGATCGGAATCTCAAAAAGCTGGCGGGGAATCTCGTCTTTTAATTTCTCGCACATCTTACGGCCTCTCTCATATGCTGTATCTGCATGTACGATAAAGGAAAGAGCATCCACTTCTTCTTTGTTTACCAGAATATCCAGTTTCACAAGCTCGCTGCGCTCATATCCGCAGAGTTCGTAATCCAGAGAAGCATAGCCTCTGGAGCGGGATTTGAGGGCATCAAAGAAATCATAGATAATCTCATTTAACGGCAGCTTATATTTCAGAAGCGCACGTGTTTCTTCCATATAATCCATTCCCAGATACTGCCCTCTTCGTTCCTGGCAAAGATCCATAATTGCACCGATAAATTCAGTTGTTACCATGATCTCGGCATTTACCATTGGTTCTTCCATGTATTCAATCTCTGACGGGTCCGGCAGATTGCTGGGGTTTGTCAGATTGATAACTTCACCGTTAGTTTTGTGTACTTTGTAAATAACACCGGGAGCTGTAGTCACAAGATCAAGGTTGTATTCTCTTTCCAGACGCTCCTGAATGATTTCAAGATGGAGCAATCCCAGAAAACCGCATCGGAAACCAAAGCCAAGAGCTACGGATGTCTCTGGTTCATAGAACAGAGAGGCATCATTGAGCTGAAGCTTCTCAAGAGCATCTCTCAGATCACCGTATTTGGCACCATCTGCCGGGTATAATCCGCAGTATACCATAGGGTTTACTTTCTTATAGCCCGGAAGTGCTTCTGCACATGGTCTTTCCTTATCTGTAACTGTATCACCTACACGAGTGTCACCAAGGTTTTTAATACTCGCAGTGATGTATCCTACCATGCCTGCTGTCAGTTCCTCACATGGAATAAACTGACCTGCACCAAAGTATCCGACTTCCACAACTTCTGTGGTGAAGCCAGTTGCCATCATATGGATCTGGGTGCCTCTTTTCACACGGCCATCCATGACACGGCAGAATACGATAACGCCTTTGTATGCATCATAAATGGAGTCAAAGATCAGGGCTTTTAATGGTGCATCTACATCACCATGAGGTGCCGGGATCTTTGTTACGATCTGTTCCAGGACTTCTTCTACATTGAGTCCTGTTTTGGCAGAAATCCTTGGTGCGTCATGGGCTTCAAGGCCGATGACATCTTCGATTTCATTTACCACACGATCCGGTTCTGCACTTGGCAGGTCGATTTTGTTGATGACCGGAAGGACATCCAGGTCATGGTCAAGGGCAAGATATACATTTGCCAGTGTCTGGGCTTCGATTCCCTGAGCTGCATCTACTACCAGGATTGCACCGTCGCAGGCTGCAAGGCTTCGGGATACTTCGTAATTGAAGTCTACATGGCCGGGGGTGTCGATCAGGTTGAAGATGTATTCTTCGCCGTCTTTGGCTTTGTATACGATTCGTACTGCCTGAGATTTAATGGTGATTCCACGTTCTCTTTCAAGTTCCATGTTGTCCAGTACCTGTGACTGCATTTCACGTTCTGTCAGAGTGCCGGTCATTTCGATGATTCGGTCGGCAAGAGTGGATTTGCCGTGGTCTATGTGTGCAATAATACAGAAATTTCTGATTTTGCTCTGGTCTATCATTAAGGAATTCCCTCCTGAGTTCTTTCTTATATACTGTAATTGATGGGTTTGCTAATTCTGTATTATAGCATATGGAGCAAGGGTTTGTCATCTGTTTATCTACAGGGACGCACAGAAACATCCTAGTAATTATTATCTTTGCCGTGCGTCAGCACGCCTGCAGGTATCTTCCTTGTCCTTCGCACTCTGCTGAACTGTCTTGATTGCATTATTTTATGGAATTGCTATAGAATTTATCCTTGCAGTACCTTGTCTAAGATGTCGGCAAATGGTTCCATGGCGTTTTTTACTTCCTGGACAGTGTTGGTCTGGGCTCCGGCTTCCAGAAGAAGGGAGCGGGGACGGAGGTGGAGATTGTAGCGGTAACCTGCAAGGTAAATTCCCCGGTAAAATTGAGGATAGTATTGGGCTGCCTGATATTCCAGCTGGAAGGAAAATGCCAGGTTTTGCTGTATGTAGGGATTTGGCAGATAGTCCAGGGAACCTTTGGATGTCGTATAACTCAGTCCATTGTAAAAAAGGATCTGGGCTGTGGGTTTTCCATTGATTTCTGTTACAAGATGGCGGTCTTCGGGGATGCCGTCCCGATGCAGGTCTATGATCACCTGGATATCCGGGTTTTCCTGAAGATAAGGTTCCAGATAATCGCGGGCATAATCGTAAGCGGCGCTGCGGTCCAGTTCACCTCCTGCCATGTCGAACTGCTCTTTGAGATGGACTACCTGATAACCGTAGTTTTCTGTGAGAAGCTGTGTCAGATAATCTCCCACTCCTACAATCGTGTCGGATTCTTCTCCTTCTCTGGAATCTGCGAAGGTTTCCTGAGAATGGCTGTGATAGATCAGAATCTGAGGAGTATCGGTTTCTTTGGTGATTTTTAAGTCCTGTTTCAGAAAATCTTCGGCATTGATCTGTACGGCATCTGCTTCTGTGTTGGAATCTACGATATAGAATTGTCCCAGAAGATAATTATAATCTGCCAGTTTTTCGGGGGACAGGTCGATCATTGGATGAGGAACTGCAGCAGCAATGGTTTCTGTACTGTCCTGAATATTCCGGACATTCTGCGCTGCTGACTTTGGCGGCTTCTGTGATTTGTCCGGTTCAGGATTTTCCGGTGACACAGTTGTCTTTTCCGGCTTATGTGTCTTCTCTGTTTTTTCTGAAGCTTGTTCTGATTCTGATATTTTCGCTGATTTTACTGTTTTTGAGGGGATTGCTGTTTTTTCCGGTACCGGTGTAGATTCTGGTGTCTGTAATTCTTCAGATTCACCTTTTTCTGCCAGCAATTGTTCGGACCGTGCACGCTCTCCCAGATATTTTCCGTTTTCTCCTGCTATTTTTTTATAAGTTTCAATATCTTCATAGGAACTCATATGAGCTCTTTTTTCCAGAAAGCGGTACAGGGGCAGATGCCTGTACACATTTTCTCCTGTAAAAAATGTCCCCGGCAATACTGCCAGAGTGGCAAAAAAGCACATGCTAAGCAGAATGCAGAACGCTTTCTGAACGTTTGTCACATGGATCACCTCTTGACTTATCCTATGTCCATGTTTTCCCATTTATACCCTGTTCACACTGATGGAACAATTTTCCGGTCAGCCGCCTATTTCCTCAAACGCCATGTTCAGTCCTTCTGAGATTGTGAAGCTCAGGTATTTTACTGTCTCATCCACATCTTTGGGAGTTACAAACATGGTGTGAAGATGAGGAGATATCATTTCTTCCAGAAATTCTTTCTGTTCTGCCTCTTCCAGAGCTTCCAGAAGGTGTGCCATGGAATCATGGACGATAGTTGCCGCATCTACTACGGTGGGTACTCCGATCCCAATCACTTTTACCTGCAGATTTTCTTCTGTAAGCCCCACTCTGTGATTGCCTACACCGGAACCCGGGTTGATTCCTGTGTCTGTGATCTGAATTGTACGGTTCAGGCGTCTGGTGCTTCTTGCTGCCAGCGCATCAATGGCAATCACTATGTCCGGCTTTGTCTCTGCCACGATTCCCTGTATGATCTCAGATGTCTCCATCCCTGTCTGTGCCATTACTCCCGGGATAATTCCGCTGATACGGTGCATTTTTTCTTTTCCAAGACTCTGCAGGCCATACTCTCTTATCATATGTCTCGTTATATGAAGATTTTCTACCACATGAGGCCCCAGGGAATCGGCTGTGATCGCTGAATTTCCCAGACCTACTACCAGAATGGACAGCTCACGCTCCAGATTGATCACATTCTGTAAATGACGGGCGATTTCCAGGGAAATTTCTCTGTGATAATCCTCATCATGTACAGAAAGCCCCGGAGCTTCTATCGTAATATAGCTTCCCTGGGGCCGTCCCATTGTCCGGGCACCGTTTTCTGTGGTGATCTTTACCACAGTGGTACGGATATCTTTCTCTTCATTATAATCTTCGTGGATCTCCACTCCCCGGACTTCTACGTTTTCCTCTGTAAACCGTTCGGTTGCCTCCAGCGCCAGGTCTGTTCTTATTTCGTAATTATCCAACATCTCTTTTCCCTCCGTACTTCATTCAATATTTGTTACTGTTTGCTCCGTTCTTATAACAACTTTTTATATCTATTTTTAGCTTTTTTTATGGAAATATGTATTGACAAGGAAGATTATTTGAGATAATATATATAAGCATGTTCATAGGAGCGCCCGTGTCTGTTTCTATGACAGGAGTATAATAATATTTTATCGAATTAAATTGGAGGTGTACGAATTGGCTAACATTAAATCTGCTAAGAAAAGAATTTTAGTAAACAGAACTAAAGCAGCAAGAAACAAAGCAATCAAATCTGCAGTTAAAACTTCTATGAAGAAAGTTGAAGCAGCAGTAGCAAATAAAGATAAGGCAGCTGCAGAAGTAGCATTAAAGGATGCTGTTTCCACAATCAGCAAAGCTACATCCAAAGGTGTTTATCACAAAAACAACTGCGCAAGAAAAGTTGCCCGTTTAGCTAAAGCTGTTAACAGCATTGACTAATTATAGATTGAATTTTTAATTATAAGCTTATGATTAAAAAGGACAGCCATCACCGTCATGTGGCTGTCTTTTTTGTTATTATCTTTTGTAACTGCCAGAATATCCGGCAGTTACCGTTTTTCTTATTTTACTTTACTGCTGTACTTAATGATCAGTAATTCTACACTCAGCTTATCTTCCAGGCGTCCTGTTTTCACCGATTCTTCTGCATCCACAAAATCTTTTACTGCCTGTTCCAGTTCTGATATAGTATAGGCTCTGGCACATGTTGTGATATTTTTCACAACAAACCCGGGCACTCCCAGTTTTGAGCCTATCTCCGTCTGCGCAAGTCCTGCTGCTGCAAACTGTTTTGCCAACAGCAGCTGGCGATACTGCTTCGCAAGAAGAAACAGGATCCTCATCGGCGGTTCTTTCAATGTCAGCAGATCATAATAAAGTTCCAGTGCACGCTTCTGATTTTTCTCTGTTACTGCACGCACCATATCAAAAATTCTGTTGGTTGTCTGGGTGGTGCAGATTTCTTCAATATCCTCTGCAGTCACCACATCCCTGCCTTCTGTATAACTGATAAGCTTCTCCATCTCCATCCTGAGATTCCCCATGTCAGTTCCTGTTTTGGTCAGCAGAAGTTCCATGTCTCTCTGGGTGATCTTTTTTCCGGCTTTCCCCAGGATCCCTGCTGCCCAGCGCATCAGAGTTTTTTCATCCTGTCTGATAAATTCCGCAATACTTCCGTAGGCTTTTACTGCTTTGTACATGCGGTTTCTCTTGTCTACTTCCGTTTCTGCAAAAACCAGATACAGATAGTCCGGCAGCTCTTTCATATAATCTGCCAGTTCTTCACACTTATTTTTGAAAAAACCTGTATCTTCCAGCAAAACCACTCTGCGCTCTGCAAAAAATGGCATGGTTTCACAGAGGTCGATCAACTGTTTTACATCAATCCCCTTGCCTTCATAGTGATTGAAGTTCATAGTATCCCCATCCGGATTCAGTGCCTTTACCAGATTCTGTTTATACTGTTGTTTCAGATATGCTTCCTCTCCATAGAGAAGATACACCTGTTTAAAATTTCCTGATTTAATGTCTGCCTGTATGTTTTTCAATTTTCTACTCCTGAGGCTGTTTTGTCTGTAACTGTTCAGCAATCTGTTGTTCTATTCACAGATACCAAGATATCAGACTGCAGAGCAGTTACTTTGTTACTGTTCTCAGTAACGTTACTTTTATTGTATCAATTCCATGACATAATAGCCAGCAGAAAATTTCAGATTATTATTCAGCCGCCCAGCTCCACCATTCTGTGAATGCATCTTCCGGCGCCTTCCATGATATTTTCCGGAAGGAAGATTTCTTCCCCGCCCTGTCCTTTCAGGCAGTTGTAGATGTCCATTAAGGTGGTAACCTTCATATTCATGCATGTAAGCTGTACTGCAACCGGGTAAAATTTCTTATCAGGACATTCAAACTGAAGATGCTCTACAATGCTGTTTTCTGTTCCGATGATAAATTCTTTATGTTCAGATTTCTTTGCAAATTCCATGATTCCTGTGGTGGAGCCTACATAATCAGCCTGCTCTACTACTTCCTGACGGCATTCCGGGTGTACCAGGAAAAGTGCATCCGGATGCGCTGCGCGGGCTTTTTCTACATCTTTTGCACTGACCACGATATGTCTCGGACATCCGCCTTTATAAAATGCAAAAGTTTTCTCCGGAAGCTTTTCCGCCACATAATGTCCCAGGTTCGGATCCGGAATAAATAAAATCTTATCCTGCTCCAGCTTTTTGCAGATTTCAACTGCTGATGAGGACGTAACGCATACGTCACATTCTGTTTTCAGTTCTGAAGTTGTATTAATATAGGCGACAACTGCATAATCCGGATACTGTGCTTTTAATTCACGCAGACCTTCCAGATCCAACTGCTCTGCCATAGGACATCCGGCTACAGGATTAGCAAGCCATACTCTCTTCTTCGGGCTTAAAATCTTGCAGGTTTCTGCCATAAAACGAACGCCGCACATGATCACACCGCTGCAGTCTCTTTTGGATGCCTGTACACTCAGGCCATAGGAATCTCCTGTATAGTCCGCCACTTCCAGAATCTCCTGACCCTGATATGCGTGTGCAAGAATACAGATATCCTGTTCTTTTTTCATTCGCAGGATTTCCTGCTGAATTTCTGCTATTGTCATCTTCTGAATCCCTTCTATATTATTCCTTTTTTTCTTTTTCCCAGGGCTGAAGTGGTGCAAGGAAACCTGCTTTCTTCAGCTGTTCTCCGATCAGATCCAGCCTTTCCTGGCTGGATGCTTCTATCAGATGATAGTGATACCCGGAAGTAGCACTGCTTAATACACTGGAATGGCTGCTGTTGATCGCCTGGACAAATTCATTCACATCCTGTCTGGAACGAATATCCATCTCTGCAGTGACACGTCCGTAAACCCTGTGGCTGATGCTGATATTTTTCACCCGTCCGCCACAGTCCACAATCAGATTCAGCTCCTCCGCTGCCTTTTCCTGTCCATGACGTACTTTAAATTCTCTGGTGCATGCAATATCTTTATCCTGCTGCAACACATATCCTCTGGTCGTTGACAGGATTCCCGGTGTAGATGCACGTATCACAGCCATATCCTGCACGATCACCTGTCTGCTTACTCCAAACTGGGATGCCATCGCCCTGGCAGCCACAGGTTTTTCTGCCTGCTGAAGGAGCTTTAAAATTTCAGTTCTTCTCTGAGCAGTATTCATACTTTCTCATCCTTTCTCCACGATATAATCCTGATACCTGCAAAACAGCTTCGCTGCCATGTTATTATACAGATGACTGCCTGTTCATATTTCGCAGATTTCAAACTCAAAAGCCTTATTATTATATTGCATGAAGATTCTTCATGGAAATGTCAAGGATTGGTGCTGAATGTGTCAGTGCACCGCTGGAAACAAAATCCACACCTGTTTCCAGGATTTTGGCGATATTTTCCTTTGTGATATTTCCGGAGCATTCTGTCTGTGCCCTGCCTGCGATAAGCTCTACTGCTTCTTTCATCATTTCCGGTGTCATATTGTCAAGCATAATGATATCTGCTCCTGCCTCTACTGCTTCTTTTACCTGTTCCATAGTCTCTACTTCAATCTCGATCTTACGGACAAATGGTGCATATTCTTTTGCCATGGCCACTGCTTTCGCTACGCTTCCGGCTGCTCCGATATGATTATCCTTAAGCAGTACTCCGTCAGAAAGATTATATCTGTGGTTGCATCCGCCGCCTATGCGTACAGCATATTTTTCAAAAACACGACAGTTCGGAGTTGTCTTTCTGGTGTCCAGAAGTGTTACCTTACTTCCTTCCAGAAGCTTTGAAACCTGTTTTGTATAAGTAGCGATACCACTCATTCTCTGGAGATAATTCAGGGCAACTCTCTCTCCGGAAAGAAGCACCCGGATATCTCCTGTTACTGTTCCAAGAAGATCGCCCTTCTTTACTGCATCACCGTCTTTAAAGTTGAAACTGATCTCTGTTTTCTCATCCAGGATCTGGAATACTCTCGCATATACATCCAGTCCGGCAATGATTCCGTCTTCCTTTGCGATCAGATCTACGGTTCCTTTTACTGCGCTTCGCATCACTGCATTCGTGGAAACATCCTCACTGGTAATGTCCTCCTGAAGTGCCATACGGATCAGCTTGTCTGCCTGCATTTTCATTGTGATACTATTCATGACTTTTTTTCATCCTTTCAATTTCTTTTAATACGGTTTCGTGGCAGGCATTAAGCAGTTCTTCTCTGCTTTCATACATATTCATATCAATTTCATCTGCCCGCACATATTCCGGTATCTGTCCAAATATCATATCATCTGCAGCCTTTCTTGCAAAGACCAGAGATTCCAGAAGAGAATTACTTGCCAGACGGTTTCTTCCATGGACACCATTACAGCTTGTCTCTCCACAGGCATAAAGTCCCTTCATGGAAGTTTTGCTTCCCAGATTTACCTTGATTCCACCCATAAAATAATGCTGTGCCGGAACAACCGGGATTGGCTCTTTTCTCGGATCAAAACCTTCTTCCACGCATTGTTCATAAATATGAGGAAAATGTTCCAGAATTGTTTTTTCTCCCAGAGGGCGCATATCTTCCCATACAAACTCTGTTCCATCCTTTTCCATCTGGGCAAAAATCTTCTGGCTCAGCAGATCTCTCGGCTGTAATTCGTTTGTAAAACGCTGTCCGTTCTTATCATACAGAAGAGCACCTTCTCCTCTGACTGATTCTGAAACCAGGAAACGCCGTCCGGGTTTCTTTGAATAGAGAGTTGTCGGATGAATCTGGATATAGTCCAGATTTTCCATTTCCACATGGTGCTTCATGGCAATTCCAACACCATCTCCTGCAATATGCGAAAAGTTGGTAGAGTTTTTAAAAAGCCCGCCGATTCCGCCGCAGGCAAGAACCACATACTGAGAATAAACAGGAAATGCCTGGTCATTCCGGTCCATTGCAATGATTCCGCAGACTGTATTGTCTTTGGAGATCAGGTCTACCATAGTCATATATTCACAAATTTCAATATTTTCTTTTATTTTTGCAGCAGTTAAGAGAGTCTGTGTGATTTCTTTTCCTGTAATATCCTCATGAAAAAGAATTCTTGGCTGGGAATGTGCTCCCTCTCTGGTAAATGCCAGATTTCCCAGACCATCCCTTGCAAAATCCACATGATAACGCAGAAGATCTCTGATAATATCATTGGAGCTGCGGATCATCAGATCTACTGCCCGTTTATTATTCTCATAATGTCCTGCCCGCATGGTATCTTCAAAATAATTTTCATAGTCATCTTCGCCACGCAGCATACAGATTCCGCCCTGTGCCAGGAATGAATCTGACTGGTCTGCCTCCTGCTTGGTGATAAGCAGGATTTTCATTTTCTCCGGAAGGTTCAGTGCACAGTACAGTCCGGCTGCCCCTGTTCCCACAATAATGACATCATAATGTTCTTTCATCTTTCTTTCCTCACATCATGCCTGATTTTCGTTTGTCTGTGCAATTATACTCCCCGGATATACAGGTGTCAAGACACCTGTATATAATTATGACAACATTGTTTGCTTTGAGTTGCTGTGAACGTAACCACTTTGAAAATCCTACTGCTTATTGCTTTTCACATCTCCACAGGGGGCTTACTTGATTCGGTTAAAGGCAGAAACAGATTTTCCATTGACTATTGTAACCGCCCCACAGTCTCTGGTGATCAGCACTCTGCTTCCACTCTTCTTCAGCCGTTCCAGCGTATCCGGCGACGGATGCCCGTATGTGTTTGTTGCAGAACAGGAAACAACAGCCAGTTCCGGTCTGACGATTTCCAGAAACTCTGCTCCTGTAGAATATCTGGAACCGTGATGAGCAGTTTTCAGGAAGTCCACATCTTCAAGACACCCATTCTGTATCAGTTTTTCTTCTGTCACCATTCCGATATCTCCGGTAAAAAGCCCTTTGAAATCTTTGCTTATCATTTCCAGAACCATCGCATCTTCATTTACTTCCTTCCCTGATGCTGTGGACTCCGGCCACAGAACCTTCAGTCTGACAGTTCCATATCTGATCTCATCTCCTGCTTTCATAGTAAGCACCCGGACTCCCGCTGACTCTGCCAGCTCTGTCAACTCCCGATAATTTTTATTCTCCTGAATATCGCTCCATTTGGGCAGGATCAGATTCTCTATGCGCAGAGAAGTCAGATCTTTCTCAACAAATTCCAGAAGTTCCCGCACTCCGCTGATATGATCTTCATCTGTGTGAGAAACATAAATTCCGTCCAGTCTGGAAATCCCTCTGCTCTTCAAGTATGGGAGCAGCTGATATTTTCCCAGTTCATTCTTATTCGTACTGCCCCCGTCGATCAGGATATTCCATCTGTTTTCTATTTCCACCACAATTCCGTCTCCCTGTCCCACATCCAGACAGGCGATGCGGAAATTTTCATGCGGTCTGTAACTGATCAGCAGAATTGCAAAGCATACCATACCTGCATATACAGCCCGGATTTTCCACGCAAAGATCTTACCATTTTCACTTTTCATCACACCCGCTCTGTACATCCACACCGCTGCTGCCAGAACCAGATAATATCCAACGCTCTGCCACACTTCCGGCTTTCCGCCGATCCATGTACAAAACGAGAGTCGCCCCAGCAGCACTGTCAGGAACTCATATCCTCTCAGAATAATCCTGCCCGGAACAACAGCCAGAAACGCTCCTCTGACAGTGACTAATCCAAGTAATGCACCGGCAGTTCCGCTTCCCAGTACAATCCCCACAGTAGGAAGCACCAGCAGATTCAGAAAAATCCCCATCACCGACACTTCTCCGTAAAACCACAGCACTATGGGAAGTGTGGTAAGCTGCACAACTCCGGATGCCAGAAATGACATCAGAAGTTTATTTCTGATTTTTCCCTTCTCATTAACCTTACTTCGTTTTTTCCGGTTTAATACATCCATCCCCTCCTGCACCATTGGCCAGACACAGCCAATCCCAATCACCGATCCAAAAGACAGCAAAAAACCTCCATCAAGCAGATACGCCGGATTTTCCATAAGGATCAGGATCGCCGCAGCCGCCATTCCTGTAGGCATATCATAAATCCGTCCTGCAATCTTTGCACCTACAGAAAGTAAAAACATACATACTGCCCGCATAGTTGAAACAGTCCCTCCGGTCATCATCCCATACTGAAGCATGATCACCAGCGCCAGCAGGCCTGCCGGCCAGATACCCAGACCGATTTTTTTCAGCAGATTATACAGTCCCATTCCAAGAAGACTGATATGGAGCCCCGAAATCGCCAGGATATGTATAATTCCTGCCATCTGATAACGCATTTTCAACTCCGGATCCAGATTTGTTTTATCTCCCAGCACGATTGCTTCAAACGCTCCAGCTTCCATTCCACAGGTCTTCTCCAGAATACCTGCAAATTTCTGCTGCGTATCGATCAGGAACTGCCCATATACAGAATGACTCTGCGACTGCTTCTTTATCTTTCCTTTCTTCATCACATAATAGATCCTCTGGCAGCCATAGTATGCTTTACTGTCAAACTCTCCCGGATTCGTGGGGCTTTGCACCTCTTCCAGTTTTCCGGACACCAGAACAAGACTTCCTGCCAGAAGTTTATCAACATCACTGTTACCGCTATGATTCTTTTTTTGTTTTAAATAAACCTTTATATTATCAATGGAAACTTTTTCAGAATTGTAAATAAGATAAGTATTTCTAAGATATACAGATTGAAAATCTTCATTCTCCCGGCACCTGACCACCTCCCCGCAGATGGTGGATTCCGGATGCTTTCTGATCCATGTCTGCACAGACTGTGGCAGTGGATTCCCCCTTATCAGGGAAAATCCCAGCCAGTCTGTCATACACAGAAAAACAACCAGAAGCATGCACAGGATACACACAGGGCGTCTCCTCACTTTTGTGCCTCCTCTTCGTTTATGAATATCACTCTTTTTCCTTGACTACCAGCTTATCATTTCTTTCATAAAAATGATACAGCTCCATCTTCTTACCAAAGGTATCCAGCCTGTCCTTCCCGCCGACCGTAATCTGCACTTTGTCTGCATCCAGCGCATCCAGCAGCGAATTTACCACAGAATATACCGGTATTTTCTCCGATACATCCAGCGCATAGGAAGAAAATACTCCGTCAAATGCCACATAGCAGATCCTGTCTGCTATGGTCACATTCAGAACCTCCGTATTCTCCGGAATTGTGGGGTAATGCCCTTTTTCCAGCGGTCCCTTCATTAACTGTTCCAGAACGATCCTCTCTTTGGGGATACTGCGTTTATACCGCACAGTACGCTGTTCTTTTACCAGCTTCTGACCACTCTTATCAGTAAAATAAAGCGTAAAGGTATTGCTGCAATAGGCATCCGGTTCAGTTCCTGTGAACTCGGCAAAGGTATCTGCAGTCATATTTCCCACAGCCTGTCCCCTGGAATCTGTCAGATCTTCATTTTCTATTGTAAAACGCACAGAATTAATCCCCGGAACCTGAAGGAAAGTCTTCACAACACCTGCCCGCACAAGTAATTCCCTGGCGCGGCTCATGCTGCTGTACTGACTGTTAAAGTTGACCACCAGCACGTCCTCTTCTACACTGTAATTCATCTGTACTCCTTCAGGAAGCAGACTGACCCGGTTCTGCGAATCTGTCTGCTGGCTGTTCATCCGCTGCATCATATCCTTAAGCATATAGTCTGCAGTTGTCTCCTCCGGAGAGTAGCTTTCCTTCTGAAGCTGAGTTTCATCAGAGCTGATATCGTACAGATAATATTTGGCATCCTGCTTACCCGGATCTTCATGTATCTCCACAGAACACCCGGCCGCAAGGATGCTTAGTATTAACGCTGTTATAATGATTGAAAGTTTCTTTTTCACAATGGCACCTCCTATGACGGTATATAAGACAGAGGAATACGCACAGAGAATGTAGTTCCCTCTCCTTCTTTACTGAATACTTTGATCGTTCCATGGTGCATTGCAATAGAACTCTTGGTGATCGCCAGTCCCAGACCGGTTCCCCCGATTTCCTTGGAATGGGACTTGTCCACACGATAGAAACGCTCAAAGATTCTTTCTATACTGTCCTCAGGGATTCCCATACCGGAATCTGCCACTGTTATATAGAAATATTTATGGTCTGCATCCAGAGACACACGCACCCATCCATCATCCACATTATATTTAATGCCATTCTCCACCAGATTACTGATGGCAAGCGTAAACTTCACCTCATCCACATCTGCATCCACAGGGCGGAAGCAATCCAGGATCAGATCGATATTGCGCCTGTCTGCAATGGGACGCAAGCGCTTGAGGATATCCTCCAGAAGCTGATTGATATCCATATGTGTAATGTTCACATCTGCTGCTTTCTTATCCATCTTTACCAGTGAGAGCAGATCTGTAATGATCTTATTCTCTCTGTCGATTTCAGCAGTAATATCACTCATAAACTCCTGATACAGTTCCTCCGGGACTCCCTGCTGTCCAACCAGAGAATCTGCCAGAACCTTCATGGAAGTCAGGGGTGTCTTCAGTTCATGGGACACATTGGATACAAACTCCTGCCTGGATTCATCAAGAATTTTCATGCGGTTGACCATCTTGTTGAATGCATCTGTAATCAGCTCTGTCTCCGTATAGTCAGGAACACTGATCTCTTCATCCAGCATGCCATCTGTCAGGTCTTCAATGGCCTTCGTCACTCTTGCAAGTGGTTTTACAAGTATTGTAGAGAGCAGCCATGCCAGAAATACTGAAAGAACAACAATACTTCCGATCAGCATCACGCCTCTCTGTTCCATCTCTGAAAGTGTTTCCGCAATATCAACAGCCGAAACACTTACCAACATCACGCCCTGAAGCTGCTGCACATCCGGACTCTGTACAGGAACCGCAAGCTCCAGTACTTTACTCCTTGCGTCATAATTGCTTGTCTCTTCTCCTTTCAGACAGGCTACAGCCAGTGAACTGAGAAGCGTCTTTCCCTCCTCTGTGTGGAAGGTATCACTCACTATCTTAAAATCTCTGTCAGCCAGCAGGATGCGTCCGTTATACACATTGGAAAACAGTTCCAGCTTGCTGTTTACAACCTCTGAATCTGTATCATTGAGATAATTCTCCCTGATAATCAGATTACATAAAATATCGCACTGATCACCCACTGTCTCTGTGAGCATTGCAACCGCCCGGTTCTGATAGTTATGAAGCATCGTATATGTTACAATAACCCCCGGCACGATTCCCAGAATGATCAGGATGATCAGAATACGAAAACGCAGACTTCTGAAAAAATTTTTTCTTTTTTTCACCTTTTCAACTCCGTTCTCTTCTGTCATGCAGTTTGATGCATGCTTTCTGTCTGTTCGTAAAACAGTCATTGTTTATCGAATCCTTATCATCTTATCACAGAAAAATGGGCTTTTCTACATCTTAGCGAAAAGTAATTTATTTTTTGCAGCAATCAATGCGCAAGACATATCTCAGGAAATATTACCTCAATCGCTCTTTTATTATATACGCTCACTTTTGCTTCTCCGAACAGATATGACATATTCAAGCTATACAGCAACTGTCCTTACAAAATTTACATTTCATGGTTTTTCATCTCTTTTTTCTTAAAAATGGGTACAAAAAGAACGGTCGGTGGGGTGAAATGCCAACCGCTCTCTTTTGTTTTAAAGTTATTCCTTCCAAAAATCATTATAATATTTTGTCATTAATTTTTGATATTCTTCAGGTAAAAGTTTATAAACCTCAGGATTTTCAATTAGTCCAGACAAATAGTCCAGCCAATTTATATCTTGATATTTCAGTGCTATTTTTATTGCATATATGTAATTTTCCATTATACAATCTACATTCATTCGCTTAATTCTTGCATATATATCAAATGCACCCGGCCAATTCATATCTTTTATCCATTCAAACATATTATTCATATATTTTTTTAATTCATTATCTGATTTTGAGCTAATTACCTTTGCACAGTTTTCCCATACAGATTTATCTTCTATTGGTTGAAATAAAACGGAAAGATATTCTATTTTTTTCGCTTCGTCTATTCCTCTCAATTGTTCTTTTTCTGAACTATTCCAACTTAACATTTTAAAAATAGTATCAATATCTGTTCCCATTTAGTTTCCTCCATCCCATTTTACTACAACACTCTTTACCGCTTGAGTCCAAATTGAACCACTCCCTGCATTTATCCATGTTTGAATACTTTCTCCTACTGGCACCACACTAACATGTGTTAATTTGTCCTGATATGCATAAACTATCCCTGTCTTATTTAATGTATTAATTGTTGTAACAGCTGCTTTTCCTCCCATCCTAGGTAGAATTGTTGAGAACGATAAGCCTGTATCTGAATCTTTCTGAGAAGGCGTTAAATTTCCAGGATTCGTTCCTCCATACCTATAAATAACAACATCTTTTTTATTTCTAGGCAAACTTAAAATCTTTGTTTGTGTATTATCGTGAATTTTATCCTTATAATATTCATAAATACTAAAACCTAATACAATTCCGGCTGCTACAAAATCCATTACTGGAGATGGTCCATCTGATGTCGCAATAGCAACCGCAGAGCCTCCAGATATCGAAATGCCTTTACTTACCGCACCGACAATATCCTTTACAAATGATATTGATTTTTTTTACAAACGATATAAATGAATATCCGTTAACATCAACATTCATAATCGGATTATTATTACAATACAAAAACATATTACAATCATGTTTTCCTACTCCAGTAGAAAAATATCCATCTGCGCAAATAAATCTTTTAATTTCCGCATCATAATATCTACTTTTCAGATAATACATACCTGTTTCATTATCATAATAATATCCCTTATAGCGGAATGGATTCTGAACACCTACTGTGTCTGCCAGCTCACCAGTAACAGCTACCACTTTTCCCCAGCCGTCATAAGTATATTTTACTATCACTTTTCCATCTGCGTCAACAAGGGCAATGATGTCCCCCTGTACATTTCGTACATAAAAATAGGTGATTCCCCTGATGGTAACAGAAATCAGATTTGCCTGGGAGTCATAACAGTACCAGATGATTCTTCCGTCAGTTTTCTCAGAAAGGAGAAGATCTCCTGCCCACTGATATTCAGTCACTGTATTGTCTACTGTTTTTTTCACTCTGGCTCCTGTATGATCGTAAAGATATTTAATGCTCTTTCCATTTTCTACACCGGAAAGCCTGCGTCCCTGTGTCCAGGTATAAGTTGTTCCTCCTCTGGTAAGCATATTTCCAATTGCATCATAAGTCATTGCTGTGCCATCCCAGCTCAGGAGTTTATCCTTCCATGCACTGTCATAAGTTTCTGTCATTGTCTTCACAGGTGTATCAGGAAGAGTTTCCGCAGTCGTAAATGCGTACTCTTTTTCTACTGTCAGATTACCACCCAGATCATAGGCATAAGTGATGGTTTTGTTTAACTGATGATTATTTTCCCGGATCAACTGGTTTAATTCATCATATCGAAATGTACTCTCACCTGCAAAATCTTTGATACTTATGATATTTCCGTTTGCGTCATACGTATAGTTTAAGGTTTCAGAACCATTCTTAACTGTTTTAGGAAGACTGTAAAGATTCTCTTTAATACCGGAAATGCATCAACAATTTGCTCCGTTAGACTTTTCTGAAATAAGTAAGCATTCAATTACTCGCTTATTTTTGCCGCAACATAATACCAGCCTTTTTCTGACAGATTAATTTCATATTCTTTCACTATCTGAATCACATCCGTCCGGTTATCATTCTTGCTATAAGCAAATAAAGAAAATCCACTGTACAACCGCCATTATTCTGCCAGACTACAGTTCCTTCAACCAGATAAGTCACATTTAAGTTGTACAGCAACTGTCCTTATCTCTCAGATATTCTGTTCCCATCAATGCATCCAGACGGGCAGCAATGAGAACATACAACAATGTCATGCCTTTTCTGCACAACCCTTTCCAGCTTGCTCTGCTTTCCAGTGCACCATTTTCAGATTTCGGACTTTTTCCAAATACTGCCGGAAGAAGGATTCCCCCTGTAAACCAGTCGATTGCCATAAACAAAAGCAATGTCTGCAGGAATTTATCCCAGCCTCCAAAACACACTGCCAGAGTACTTCCGGCAAGACCAATTAATGTAATTATTCTGTATTTCATGGTTTTTCGTCTCTTTTTTCTTAAAAATGGGTACAAAAAGAACGGTCGGTGGGGAATGCCAACCGTTCTCTGATTCATTATTTATTCTTCTTTTGTTCTTTTTTTATACGAACCATTTCATCATAAAACTTTTGTTTTTCTTCTTTTTTTAAATTTTCTCCTTTTTCAACTTTTACTCCCCAGTCCTTCAACTGGGTAAGTATATTTTCAGAAGTCTTCTTAAATTCGGGAACTTTTCCCAGCTTTTTCTTCAATGCATATATTCTTTCCACATCTTCATCATCAAATATAATAAAAAAGCAATTCAGAAATTGTAATGATTGAAAAATTTTCTTAGTTGAATAAACCTTTCCATTTTTTCCCATTCTTCTACTTGAAAAAACAATTCCTTTTAAATGCAGTCTTCCACTGTTCCAGCAATCTTCACGGATGATTTCTAAATCTTCCCACTTATATGTTTTTTCCCACAAAAGCAGCTTTACTGTGCATCCATTTTTATCCATGATAATAATACGCATTCGCGAAATCATAAATACAATATTCCAAACGATCACACATATCAAAATCATAATACATTTTTCTTTTAACGAAATTACTTTATATGGACTATCCAAAAATAAAAATATACCAAAACCTAATTCCACAATAAAATACAGTGGAAATTCTGGATTTCTCATTCTGATTTTCATTTTCTTATACTCCTATTCTAATTTGAACCGCCAGACATATTTCGCTTTCATTTTCTCAATTACTCACCGACTTTTACCGTAACATAATACCAGCCCTTTTCTTTCTCAGACAGATTAATCTCATATTCTATTCCTCCATATTCTTTTACCATCTGAATCACATCTGTCCGGCTGTCATCATTACTATAGGCAAATAAAGAAAATCCACTGTCCAAAAAGCCTTGTGTATACCAGAATCCCACTGTATAACTGCCATTATTTTTCCGGACTACAGCTTCTCCACCTGAAGAACATTTTTTATAATCTTCTGGTAGTTCGATTAATTCCATATCTTTCCTTATTTTTATCTGGTTATTCTGTACCATCTGAACAATTTCAGTCCTTTTTTCCTTATATACCTGAAAGTTTAATTTCTTTATACCATCATTAAACAAAAATGCCAGATATATTCCAAATAGAAAAACTGGTATTGCCGCAAACCAAAATACACGAATCTTTCTCAAACAGCAAAAACTCCGTATGATATATATAAAAGTTAAAATAAATGATGCAAAAATAACATACCAAAATCCCCTGAAAAAAAGTTCTTCGAAATACCAGATTGTAATAAAATTTGCAGTTATCACAGCTATGCATTGTAATATAATTAATTTTAATTTTTTTCTCTCATCCTTCATTCCCGGTTCTCCAGCCAAATACCAATTCTTATACTTCGCCATAATCACGCTCTTTTTTATTATATTGTAACCATACTCTTATTTTCCCTTAAAAGCTGCTATAAAAAGAACGGTCGGTGGGGGAATACCAACCGTTCTTTACATCTCTAGTTATTTTTCTTATGTTCTTTTCGGATGCGAACTATTTCATCATATACTTTCTGCTTTCCTTTCTGTTTTCTCTCTTTTCGAAGATTTTCTCCCTCCTCTACTTCAACGCCCCATTCAGATAATTGCTCAAGTATTTTTTCGGATGGTTTCTTAAATACATCACTTCTATCCAAATGATTTTTAATAATATATTTAATCTTTGCACTTTTATCACAAAAAACAATACAAAAACAATCTAATCGAGAACTCCGCACATAATTCGAATAAAGTTCATAACTGGAATATACCTTCCCTTTTTTTCCTCTTTTTTTTTCAGAAAAAACAATTCCATCCACCCTTGTCGCATACTGTCCTCCAGAACTCCAACAATCTTTTCGTATAATTTCCAATTCATTCCATTTATATGATTTTTTCCTAAACAATGCAATTACTTCGCACCCATCTTCTGTCAGAATAACGCTTTTTAATGTAATAAGCGCTGATGGCAACATTATTATTATAAAGCTTACACCCATAATAATACCTATGCTCTCTTTTGTATAAAACCACATTCCCCATGCCAAAAATTCTACTATAGCAAATAACAAAAGCACTTCCGAATTTGTTTGTTTTATTCTCATTTTATTGCTTCTCATATACCAATCATCTCCCCGTTTTCTACTCTGCTCACCCTCTAGTTCTTTATATAACTTATCTAAACGCCTTTTTCTGATACAGCCAAATTCCAGTACATCGAATAAATAAGTAACTGACTCAAGACTTGCCTGATTTTTCATTTGCTGCGTTGTCGTCGGTCGCCGTAGCCACCGCTACGCCTCCTTCCTCCGCCTTGAAATAAAAAAATTTATCCTGCAAGATTGTTTCAGGAATCAACTTGTCGGCACACTGGTTATTATCTATTGCTTTTCGCATTATAAGTAGTCAGAGAATTTCCCTATTTTCATACAAATTATTTTTAAATACACTTATTCAATCCATTTTTAGGTATATTCAACTATATACATAATAAATCAATCCTGTACTCGACTGAAATATTTTAAATATACTTGTTTTTCCTGTTCTTGGATTGTAACGCTTTCCACCGCCTATACATCTACTGGTTGCTGATTTATATGGATGAAGTGTATCTGTTCTAGAATACTGATTATATTGATGTGTTTGCACTATTCCTGCATTTGTACTTGAAGAAACTAAATTCCCACCGGTTCCATATACAGCATTAAATGTATTTTCTGGAATTCGTGGCAAATCTTTTCCTCCTATAGCCCCAGCTAAACTTCCTATCCCTGCAGTTCCAACAAAAGCTGTTGCTGAATTAATCGCTATTTCAAGCATCGTTCCTCCATTATTCCAAGCCGACCAGCCAGCATAAATAGCACTAGCAATTCCACCCCACACAGCACTGCGAGATGCTATAGCTCCTGAAAAAGCAGCAGCAGCAATGTCCCATCCTGTATACGATTGACCAGTTACTTTTGCTGCAATTCCACAGGATACTACATTCATCGCTGCTCCTATAACAACTTCAGTCCAAAATCTTCCTGTTGGATCTTCTCTGCTATATGGATTATTGTCACAATATACATATAGATTTTTAAAAGATCTGTCCTTTGGTGATGCTACTGTATATTTTATTTCGTCTGTACAAATAAATCTCTTCAGAGCCGGAACATAATATCTACTTTTCAGATAATACATGCCTGTTTCATTATCATAATAATATCCCTTATAGCGGAACGGATTCTGAACACCTACTGTATCTGCCAGCTCACCTGTAACAGCAATCACTTTTCCCCAACTGTCATAAGTATATTTTACTACCACTTTTCCATCTGCGTCAACAAGGGCAATGATGTCACCCTGTACATTTCGTACATAAAAATAGGTGATTCCCCTGATGGTAACAGAAATCAGATTGGCCTGGGAGTCATAACAGTACCAGATGATTCTTCCGTCAGTTTTCTCAGAAAGGAGAAGATCTCCTGCCCACTGATATTCAGTCACTGTATTGTCTACTGTTTTTTTCACTCTGGCACCTGTGTGGTCGTAAAGATATTTAATGCTCTTTCCATTTTCTACACCAGAAAGCCTGCGTCCCTGTGTCCAGGTATAAGTTGTTCCTCCTCTGGTAAGCATATTTCCAATGGCATCATAAGTCATTGCTGTGCCATCCCAGCTCAGGAGTTTATCCTTCCATGCACTGTCATAAGTTCCTGTCATTGTCTTCACAGGTGTATCAGGAAGGGTTTCCGCAGTCATAAATGCGTACTCTTTTTCTACTGTCAGATTACCACCCAGATCATAGGCATAAGTGATGGTTTTGTTTAACTGATGATTATTTTCCCGGATCAACTGGTTTAATTCATCATATCGAAATGTACTCTCACCCGCAGAATCCTTGATACTTATGATATTTCCGTTTGCATCATATGTATAGTTTAAGGTTTCAGAACCATTCTTAATTGTTTTAGGAAGACTGTAACGGTTCTCCCCATTGTCAATGTAAGAATATGCTGATATATAAGGAGATGCTGTATTCCAGGTACGCCTGGACACTCTGCCGAACTTGTCATACTCTGTAGTTCTTTCACAGGTCTTTGCACATCTGGTCTTTGTTTCTCTGCTGTCCTTGTCATAGGTATATACTGTTTTCATTGTATGTGTTCCGCAGGTATGTACCATTGACTCCATACAGTTATTTGCATCATAGGCATATTCATAAGTGCTCCCCAGCTCATCTCTTACTCTCACCAGACGATCCAGGAAATCATAAAACAGATAGTATGTCTTTCCTGCTTCATATGATTTTACTGCATAAATATTTCCCTGCTTATCATAAGCATATCTGTAAAGATTCTGTTCTTTGCTGTCTGCCGCATCTTTGAAATAAACCATATGAATCCGATTCTGTTTATCATATTCATAACGAATATATGCACCATTTCCATAGCACACTTTTAACAGATTTCCATTTCCATCCTCATATTCATATCTTACTGCCTGTTTCCCGGCTACAGACACATCACTGACATTTCCAAAAGCATTATAGTTAAAATCATAGGCAAAACCATTATGAACAATTCCCGTCAGATTGTCATCCGTATAAGAATAATTATTTCTGACTGTTTCTCTATTTCCATTTACAGTTACTATCTGTGCAGCTGAAAGAAGACGTTCCATGTCATCATAGGTATAACTGATCTTATTCCCCTTTGCATCCTGGAATGCCGTCATCAAATCTCTGGTCATATCCCATGTATAATGAACCGTATTTTCTCCTGCATCTGTCACTGATTTCACATGATTCTTATCTGATGTCATAATTCTGGTAATCCAGGTACCTGTCTCAGGCAGAGATGTTCCCCTTCCCCAGGCATTCACCATATAGGTATCACCTTTTTTCCGGTAATGTCCAGAATCTTTACCAGTTTTTTATCTTTGTCCGGCTCACCGACAAAATGATAAACAGATTCATCCAGACCTGCTACCGACTCTTCTATTTTGTCACGGCTCTTTCGTACAGGCAACGGAAAAGAAAAAAGTCCCTCACCCGACAGCAAAGGACTCTCTTTCTTTATTCTAATTTTATCACTTTTATCGCAACAAACTATTTTTTCATTTTTCAGACTATCTATCAGGCTCTCCAATAACCAACTCTGCGTTCATTAATTTCCCTGATTACTTTTGGATCAACTTTAAAATTACGGTCAATATCCATCAGACCATTAATCTCCTGTTGAACATCTGTCACCTGAGTATAGCAAAATCCGCAACAATATGGAAGCTTTTTCACTGCTGTTGTAATATCATCAAAACGTTTAATGAACTCTTCCTTTGTATTTACTTTATTTCCATATCCCCATCCGGAATCATCATTATTAAATGCAATTCCACCATATTCACTGATGATTACAGGCTGCCCATGGTAAGTATATCCGTTTGCCATTGCAGATTTAAACCCATTGTGATATACATCTGAATTAAGGATTTCTTTCTGATATTCCACATAACGTTTATAGAAAATATCACCATTTTCTTCATAATCATGAAGAGTAATAATATCTGAAACTGTATGTTCCCAGCCGTCATTTACAATTACTGGGCGATATGGATCCATACTCTTTGTAAGATGATAAATCATTTCTGTAAAATGCTGTTCAGTGCGTACAGTTTCAACTTGACTTACACCCCAGGATTCATTTACAGGAGTCCATGTGATAATACATGGATGGTTGTAGTTTTGTCTTACAATTTTTATCCATTCCTGTGTAAATTCTTCTACTGCATTATCTGAGTACTCATATGCCGCAGCCATTTCACTCCATACCAGCATTCCTTTTACATCACACCAGTACAGAAAACGTTCATCCTCTATTTTCTGATGTTTTCTCAATCCGTTATATCCAAGTGCATGAATCTTATCAATATCCTCAATCAATGCTTCTTCACTTGGTGGTGTCAAATGAGAATCTTTCCAGTAACCCTGATCCAAAATCAGCCTCTGATAAATCGGACGTCCATTCAATAAAATATTTGGTCCGTCAATCCGAATTTCTCTCATTGCAAAATAAGAAGTAATTATATCTGTAACCTTTCCATCTACAGCAACCTTAAAAGTAATGTCATACAATTCCGGAGACTCCGGACTCCATGGACGAATTCCCCCCCATTCAAACCCACAATCACCTCTGTGAACAACATCTAATGTAACTTTCACTGAATCTGATTCAATTCTGGTAACAGTTTGATTGATCAGAATATCTTTAAAAGAGACTTCAGCGGTCACTTCCACTTTTTTCTTATATGTGCATTCCGCTGCATTTATCTGATACTCCAGTTCCAGTACTCCTTTTGACAAAACAGGAGTCATTTTCGCAGATTCAAGGCTGGTTTCCGGTACATATTCTGTCCATACAGTTTTCCAGATTCCTGTTGTCTGCACATACCAGCATCCAAAATTTTCATTCACCCAACGTTGCTTTCCGCGTGGCTGCTGAGTATTAAATGAATCCTCCACTTTCACGGTCAGGCTATTTTCTCCGACTTTTACCATATTTGTAATATCAAAGGAAAAGCGGGAATATCCACCTTTATGTTCTCCTGCGTACTGTCCATTTACCCAGACTTTCGTACAAAAATCGCTTCCCTCGAAATGCAGCATCAGACGATGTTCATTAAGTTCTCTCTGATTTACTGTGATATTTCTCTGATACCAAATCTGATTGTGGCATGTCTCATCCTGTATTCCACTCAGTTTTGTTTCATAAGTAAAGGGAACCTGGATTTTTAATGCCTCCGGAAAAGAAATATACCATTTTTCTTTTTCCCCGCAATTCTTATCATCAAATGAAAAATTCCATTCTCCGTTTAAATTTTCCCAGTTTTCTCTAACGAACTGTGGTCTTGGGTAATCTTTTTTGTAACATTTCATATTCTTAAACTATCCTCCTGTGATTAATACAAATTTTATTATCCTTTGACAGCTCCCTGCGTAATACCTGCCACGATCTGACGTTCAAATATAATATAAAGAATGATCATAGGCAACGATGCAACCATACTTGCAGTCATTGGTTTTACATAATCCACTGTATAAGTCATTGTAAATGTAGGAATACCTACCGGAAGCGTAAACATCTTATCACTCATCGCGCAAAGCAACGGCCAAAGATAATTGTTCCAGCTTCCAACAAAAGTAAAAATGCAGACGGTTGCTATAATCGGCTTTGATAAAGGCATTACAATCTTAAAAAATGTAGTTAACTTTCCTCCGCCATCGATTTCTACTGCTTCCAGTAATTCTTTTGGCAATCCTCTAAAAAACGTTACCATAATAATAAGATTCATAGATCCTGCAATAGTCGGAAGAATCATTCCCGCATAACTATCTATCATATGCATACTTTTCACTGTGATAAATAGCGGTACAATAGTCGCCTCTCCCGGAACCATCATTCCAAGTATCATATAAAACAGAAAAAATTTACTTCCTTTAAATGGAAGTAATGCCAATGCATATGCAGCCATTGCAGTCACTATAATGGTTGCCGCGGTTACCAAAACTGCAATCAGAAGGCTGTTAATAAACCATAATGGTACAGAAGAATTAAAAATAACATCTTTATAATTTTTCAGTGTGTACGCAGGAGTAAACCAACTGATAACTGAGCTGATCTTTTTTCCCTCATGTTGTAGTGATACAAAAAACGCCCATACGATTGGTCCGATATAAATCAGAGCCAGAACTACAGATACGATATCCAGTACTACCTTTCCTGCCTTCATGTGTTTTTTCATCATCTGTCACCCCCTCTTTTCTGTATAAGCATCTGTGCAAGAGAAAGAACAAGAAGGATTCCGAACAGAACATATGACATGGCCGCTGCGTATCCCAGCTTATTTTTCTGAAATGCAGTCTCATAAATATACTGAATCAACGGTTTAGTACTGCCAGCCGGACCACCGTTTGTCATTAACTGAATCTGGCCAAACACTTTGAAACAGGCAATCAACTGAAGCAGTGTTACCAGATATGTAGTTGGTTTTAAAAGAGGAAGTGTAATTTTAAAAAGCTGCTGTCTTGCATTCGCACCATCAATCGCTGACGCTTCATAAAGTCCAAGATCTATATCCTGTAACGCAGAAATATAAAGCATCATGCTAAAACCAATCGTCCACCACACAGTCATACTGGAAATTGTTACCCACACAAGTTTAGGCTCCATAAGAAACTGAAGTTCTGTATCTGCCGGAATCAAGTGAAGCTGATGGAGAACACCATTCACCAAACCTGTATATGGTGTAAATGTATATTTAGCAACAAAAGATGCAACTGAAACAGACAGGACACCCGGCAGAAAATATGCTATTCTGAGACCTTTTTTCATTCGTGTACCTCTATTTGCCAGAAGAGCAAGAATCAGCGCAAAAATCACCAGAAGCGGAACTGTGATTATAACAAATTTACAGGTATTAGAAAGAGCCATCCAGAATTTTTTGTCAGAAAGAAATTTTGTGTAATTTTCAAAACCTATAAATCTTTGTTTCCCCATCAATCCCCATTTATGCAAGCTTACATAAAAGCCCTGAACAACAGGCCATATGGTAAAAGCTGTATAAAGGATTAAGAATGGAAGCATAAACGCCAGCGCAGTCAGAAATAGTTTTCTTTTTCTCTCTTTACTCAATTGGTTTACCTCCTTTTCCGCCTGAAATTCAGACAGTTTTTATGTTTTTCTAGAAAAGGGAAGTACAAAAACTTCCCTTTTGCAAATATTTATTCCAAATTCGAAGACAGTTCATCGTAAAGGTTATCAATTCCAGATTCAACATCTTCACTGCCAGTCCAAATTGCATCCAAGCTCTGAATCATGCCGTCTTTCATTGCATAGAACTGAGGATTCTTAGACGGAAGAACCGCTTTTTCCAGTTCATCCATGTAATTGCCTCTATACGGAAGTTTTTTATATTCATCATTATCAAGAACATTCTTGTTTGCAGGAATCTGTCCGGACTCTGCCCATGTAAGCCCGCCATTTTCAGAAGCAGATACCATAAATTCTACTGCCGCTTTTGTATCTTCCTCAGACCTTTCACCTTTTACAGGAAGAATAAATGTGTGGGAATCTGCCCAGCAGTGATCTTGATCAAAAAGCTGTGGAAAACTCTGCACATCAAAGTTCAATCCTTCTGTCTGTTCCATTGCACCAACTGCCCAGGTACCGGTAAACATAAATCCTGCTTTTCCCGCCTGAAACAGTTTCTGATGATCATCAATACCAGATGCAATGTAACCATTGTCATAAAGAGTTTTCACAAAATCTGCTGCTTTTACTGCTATATCTTTATCCAATGTTACTTCTGTTCCATCATCATTTACAATCGGAGTTCCACCCATCTGATAATAGGTTGCCCACCACACACGATATGGATCATCACCTGTATTAGTTAATGAAATTGGGCTTTCTCCATCTCCCATAACTGCTTTTACCTTATCTAGCATATCCATAAACTGATCTTCGCTCTTAATATCCAGTTTCCCATCGGAATTCAGTTCAATTCCTGCTTTTTCCAGTATATCTGTGTTGTAATAGAAAACTTCTGCATGTGTATCCAGAGGAATCGCATAAATCTCTCCATCAAAAGTTACTGCATCCAGTGAATTCTCAGAATACATAGAAGAAAGATCTACTCCCAATTCATCCAGATAATCATCCAAAGGTTCTACAACTCCCTGATCTACCAGTTCTGCAAGTTTGGAAGCATGGGACAGGCCAATATCCGGTCCTTTATCTGCTGCTACTGCTGTCTGAAGTTTTGTATAATAGTCTGCCCACACCAGCGTAATCGGCTGTACCTGTTTTGTTGGGCTTCCTGCATTATAATCGTCAATGATCTTGCTCATATATTCACCATCACCACCGCCAAATAAAGACCACATAACCAACTTATTTTTATCAACTTTCACATCTTCTGGATTATTCACTGTTCCATCTTCATTTACATTAGAATCTTTCGCAGTTTCTTCTGCCAATACGTTCACCCCCATAGAAAGAAGCATTGTTCCAGCCAACAGTACACTTAAAAGTTTTTTCTTCATCCCAAGATCCTCCTTGTCACATTTTTTATCAAATTTGTTTTTCTACACTTTTCCTGATTTTGTTTCATTTCGTCAATTAAAACAATATTACTGTTTTTATTTTCTTTTCAGTAACTTTGAGATCTCTTTTTATTACATTAATGTTGTTACTTATACATATATATTGCGCCTTTTTTCATAATTTGTCAATATAAATATTTTGTTTTTTGTGTATTTTTCTAATTTATTTTTATTTTATAACAGTATTGCTGTTTTAATTATGTGCTTTTATTTTTTTATATACAATTTTGCTGTCCCTTTTATAACTATTGTCCCGTTTAACATATTACAGCCAGACATTCATAAGTCACATTTCATTTACGAACTATCACTTAAATTATAACCTCTTGTTGCTCATTGCTTTGGTTCCATATAAGTTTCATAAATATAAAAAGAAGCCTTATATCAAAAAGCTTCTTTTTAGCATATCAAATATTTTATCTTAATATTCAACTGTGAGTACAATATCCTGATTATAATCTCCATAGTGTTTTCCAAAAATATTAAAGCCTCCTTCATATTGCGCTCCAGATTTATTTCCCACACGCACCGTAATATAGGATTGCTTCATAATTTCCAACTGTTCTATTGTGATATCTCCCAAATATTCTCCATTCAGATAAGTCCCCTCCTTGCGCACTTCCCATATCATCGGCAAACCATACTGTGTACTTCCATTAGGCCATGAGGGGGGATTTAATCTTCCTCTCCTTGAACCAAAATCGCTTGGGCATGTCCACGTTCCTATATCTTTTCCATTAATCCAAATTGTAATATCCGATTTCCAATCTTCATTATATCCAGCTGCTTCAGAACAGATTTCCATAGACAAAGATAATTTCTTTGCAATTCTTTTCTGTGGAATTCCGTTAGGAAATTTATATTCCAGATATCCGGATGAACTCCAGATAATTCCAGCATTAATTCTGTCCGGACAATAAAAGCTCTTTTCCGAATCTTCATATCCAATGTATCCATTCGGTCCGTACAATCCACAAGTAGGAGTCACTTTGCAATCAACAAAGGCACCTATAGGCATTTCTGTACTGAAAATCTCATCAATATCCGTATTTTTTTTAATGAGATTCACAGTAATAAAATCCGCCTTTCTACTACAAAATTTTGCAGTACCTCTGTTACCTGGTTGTCGTTCCATTCGCACCAAGCCCGCCTGTTCCAGAATATTCACATGAAATGCTGTACTGGAAGCAGGTAAATCGAGTTCTTTTGCAATGTCTCCGATAATCATCCCCTTCTCATATAATAACTGTAAAATTTCAATTCTTATAGGTGACGAAAGTGCCTTTCCAAGATTGCACAAAGTATCTATCTCCTGTACACCATATTCCTTAAATTTTGCCATTTGTTCTTCCTCCCACATAAATTACATTTTTTCTACACGTTATATATCTAATAATCTTTCACTATTTTTACATATGTATCTGAATTGTTGATATTAGAAAAGTACCAGTCATCTGCCGAACTTTCATAACATTCATATCCAATTCTTTTTAAAAAAGCAAAGACTGCACCTTTCCGCTTAGTAATCTCTTCAAGCATGGCGTCTGCCAGTTCTGTACAGTATACTCCCATAAGAGGTTCCTCATGTTCATTATGACTCAGAATTACCGCTTTTGCATCTGATGCCTTAGCGCAGCAAATTAAAGCCTCCAATTCATCTTCCGGAACCAATGGCACATCCACGCCAAGGACCAGACAATATGGATTTTTTGCCTTGCGTAAACATGCCTCCAAACCTCCCAGGGGTCCTCTCCCCGGAATACGATCTCTTATAACAGGATATCTATAACTTTTTTTTCCGCGATAGCCAGACAGAAGAATATCACTGATTCCAAGCTTTTCCCCCTTTTCTATCTGCATCTCAAGAAATGTCTTTCCGTCTATCGTCAGATCTGATTTGTCCCGTCCCATGCGGCTGCTGGCACCGCCAGCAAGAATAATCATAGAAATTTCTTTCTTTCTCATTATCAGGTTTCCTTTTTGTTTATATAAATCATCAATAAAAGTATTGATTTTTTTCTTCATATTACATATAATAAAACCACAGACAGAAATGTCTGTATAGCGGTTAGAGTGTCCAGCCAAAACACTCGTTTAAAAGCGGTTAGGTTGTCCAATTAAAACAATCGATTAACAGTAATGGGTGGAGTAATCCACCCACTTTTTACTTTCAGGAGGTTTTATGAATTGGTATATTATTGATACCTAACACAATTTGATTCCCACGTTGGATATGTGGAATATGGGGAACGTGTGACATGCTCTCGCCACTTAAATCTTACAGATTTTGAAGTGGGAGCTTCCTGCTCAATTGCCCTTCAGGGCAAAG
>ENA-OQHZ01000055-OQHZ01000055.1-human-gut-metagenome-genome-assembly--contig:-NODE-55-length-99444-cov-10.379734_pt1 | contig 99444 bp, 95 predicted proteins | sample MGYA00242642_ERZ504734 | MGnify/ENA primary metagenome ERZ504734 (study PRJEB26092, sample SAMD00036210) | human gut metagenome | host: Homo sapiens | study: EMG produced TPA metagenomics assembly of...
GCGCTCCTTCGACGTTAATTGAAGGGTACCGCCTCGCGGTGACATCGTTTTTATGTCAACCTTGGTCTAACAGAGCCTTTTGTTTTGGCTCGGCCCGAGCAGACCGTTTGTCTCGATTTGTAACATCTAGCAGGGATTTTCGGCCCCAATTGTTACAGATTGAGATGAACGGGGGGGGCACCCGGTTCGAAATACCTAGATCTGTAACATCTAACTCGCTTTTAGCCGTCTAACTGTTACAGATCGAGACAAAGACGATGGCTGGGTAGACAAAATCTCAACCTGTAACACCTAGTCGAGTTTTTGGATCCTAGTTGTTACAGATTGAGACAAATACACAGGACAATCCTCTCAATCTCAATCTGTAACATCTGGTTGGCGATTTCACCCCTACCTGTTACAGGTTGAGACAATTTGATAGTGGAGTCCTCATTTACGCGTCATATCGCGTAGCGCTCACGCGTTGATTCCCCACAATGACAGGAGGTAAAAGTCCTCCCGCATCGTCTGTTGGCAATCCCATAGCGTTAGCTAGCAGATGACCTGCGTGTGTTCCTCGATGGCGGCACGATTCTCGGCGGCGATACCCGGTTCGCACACCACGGCATCCAGGCTGTCCAAGCGACAGAAGGTGTAGAAGTCGCGCTTGCCGATCTTGCTGGAATCGGCGATCAGATAGCGTGAGTCGGCCTTGCTAAAGGCGAGCTGCTGGATACGGCCCTCGTCCATGTTGGACGTAGACACATCGCCATCCAGAATGCCGTTGGCGCCGATAAACGCCGCGTCGATGCCCAACGCACGCAGGGTATCCTCGGCCGTTGGTCCCACAAAAGCGGCGGTGCGGCGACGGTACATGCCGCCCACGAGGCACAGGTCGCAGTCTTCGCGCGCCTCAAGCAAGTTAAACACCGAAAGCGAATTGGTCACGATGCGCAGGCGAAACGCCGGCAGCATCGAGGCCATCTGCTCAACCGTGGTGCCCGTACCCAAAAAGATGGTCGAGCCCTCCTCGATGAGCTCAACGGCGCGGCGCGCGATCTGCAGCTTTTCCTCGGCATGCTTGGTACGCTTTTCGCTGTGCGAATACTCGTGGCGCAACATAGCATGTGGACGGCCCTGCGCGCTACGGGCTCCACCGTGCACGCGCTCAATCTCACCTAGGCTCGCAAGCTCCTCAAGATCGCGGCGGATCGTCATATCCGAGACGCCCAGTGCGTCCGAGATCTCCTTGACCGAGACCGTGCCCTGTTCCTCGAGCAGCTGACGAACCTTATCCTGTCGCTCCGCCTTAATCACGATGAATCCTCGCCGTTCTTTGCGCACATATCATTCAAACAGTAACGAACAAATTGTATCAGACTCGTGCGCGTCAAAAATCAACGCCAGCACAGCTCCAATCATCACTTTTTTGAGAAAAATACCCCCTGCTTTAGTGGGGTGTAGTGATAATCTCACCTGTTCGCGCTACAGTTTGTCCGAAATACCTCGATGTTAGGAACCAAATGATCACTTCCGAGCTTTTCGGCACCGCGCCGTGCGGCACCTCCGTTCATCGTTATACCCTCAACGGGCCCGAGATCTGCGTTCGCATTATGGACTATGGCGCCACCGTGCTGGGTATCGATGTGCCCGATATTCCCGGCAACGTGCGCGATGTGGTGCTGGGCTTCGATAAGCTCGAGGATTACTTTGACAACCCCGCCTGCTTTGGCGCGACCATCGGCCCCGTGGCAAACCGCACCGCGGGCGCCACGATCACCATCGACGGCACGGACTGGCACATGCCGGCCAACGAAGGCGTCAACAACCTGCACAGCGATCTTGAGCATGGTCTGCACAAGCGCGTATGGGACGTTGAGCTCGACGAGACTCACAACGCCGTGCGCATGACCACCTCGCTTAAGGATGGCGAGCTGAGCCTGCCCGGCAACCGAATCTTTACGGCTGTGTTTACCGTTACGCGCACCGGCGTCTTCCGCATCGAGTATGGTTGCGAGAGCGACCGCGCCACCTACGTGTCCATGACCAACCACACGTACTTTAACCTTGCCGGCCATAACGCCGGCATGGACTGTGAGCACTTCTTTATCGCCAACGCTGCCCACTACTTGCCCATTAACGAGCAGAACATCCCCACCGGCGAAATCGCTCCGGTCGAGGGAACACCGTTTGACTTTCGCGAGCTGCGCCCCGTCGCACCCGGCATGGAGGCCGACGACCCGCAGATTAAGCAGGCCCGTGGCTACGATCACTGCCTGTGCATCGATGGCTATCAGTACGGCCGCAACCTGCGTCGCGCCCTACATGTCGAGGAGATGTGGACCGGTCGTGAGCTGGACTACTACACCACCGCCCCGGGCGTGCAACTCTACACCGGCAACTGGCTGGGCGACGAGCACGCCAAGGACGATGCCAACTATGGCTGGGGCGCCGGCTTTGCCCTCGAGGCCGAGATGTACCCCGACACGCCGCACCAGCCGCTGTTCCCGCAGGGCATTGTGGGTCCGGGTCACCCCTACAGCAATATGATCGAATACCACTTTATGAGGCACTAGGCCCACAACGCGACATCTCGCACAGCAACGCCCGCCGGCACCACCGCCGACGGGCGCTGCTTCATGCCTAAATCCTTCTTTTCGATGCCACCGAATTGGTGACATAACAAAACTATGCCGAATTACTACGATGAACCCACTATGTCCGACCACGCGCTGGTTTATAAAAAATTAGCAACTCGTCTACCTGCGGTTTTATTCTCTGCAAATTTGGCATGCTCGGCGATAAGCAATTCATCGTAGTAAACCGGCATAGTTTTGGCGGACAGCGCCACACAGATCCCCTACGAAGGCAAAATGATCCGTTTTCCTCCGTCCCCAAGGGATCAGTTGAACAGATTGTCGATGGGATCGGGGGCGGAACTGGGGAGATAGCGGATTTCTAGCTCTATGCCGAGTTCTTGCAGCTCTTTGAAGGCGGCGATGTCCATATCGTCTACGGCAACGGCAGGCGTTGCAGAGCGTTTGCCCTCCCCTGTCTGCATATGGCCAATGCTGATCTTGGTTATTGGCACACCACCCTTAACCAGCGCGAGCGCATCTGCGGGTGAGGCCACCATGACCAGAATCCATTGACGCGGCGTTGCGGTATGAATGATATCGATGGTCCTTTGCACCGAGAAAAACCGTGTCCAAACGCCTTCTGGCGCCGCCACCCTCATGGGTGCCCATTGGCGCGAATCCGCCGCGATCTCATCGTTGACGATTAGGACAAGGTTGGAACCAGTCGCCTCGTTCCACAGCTCAATGTCTTGCCCGCAAATAAACCGGTCGTCGATGCGTGTGAGAAGAATCTTGGGTTGAGCCATCGCCACCCCATTCTGTTTGAGACCCGTAAGAGCAAGACATCGCGTCTCCAATATTAGTGCATTTAAAATGAGAAAAGCCGTCAGAACACTTGCGCGGATGTGCGATGTCCCGTATCATAGACAGCCGTTGACGCCTCAGTTGCGTCATCATATGGCCGCCAGCGTAGCTCAGTTGGTAGAGCACCGCTCTCGTAAAGCGGGGGTCACCGGTTCGAGCCCGGTCGCTGGCTCCATTGCACAAGATAGCCGCCTTTGGGCGGCTTTTTTGTTGTCGATTATGGGCGCGCGCCAATCCACGCATCGCCACGTCGATCGCTTCCTACTCAAAAACAGAAAACCCCACCAAACGTGATTTCCCTTAGGGAAACACGCTTGGCGGGGTCGTAGCGTGATTCCCCTAGGGGAATCACGCCATCAGACGAACAGCTCAACCGAGCAGCTCGTTACTCCTCCCAGTAAGCGTCGGCAAGCAGCTTAAAGCAAATCTTCTTGACCGGCTGCGCGCCATCGCCCGGGAACTCGAGCGTGGGCATGTGAGGCTCGCCGGCAACAAACAGCGCAAACTTGTCGTCAGCAAGATCGCCGGCGATCGAGGCGTCGGAATCGACCAGATCGTAGTCGTCCTTCTCGTCGAACTCCTGGACCAGCGTCAGGCTGCCCGTGGCAACCTTAAAGGCCTCGCGACCCTCAACGTCAATCTGCAGGTCGTGATAGCGCTGATGCGTCTCGTAGTGAGCCTCGGCCTCGGGACGCGTCGTGGGAGCCATGACGTTCGCAAAGACCTTGTCGCCCAGAATCGGATGGCTGCCGACCTCGAGCTTCGCCGGATCGTTCTCCTCGAGCCAATCGATCAGCACGTCGAGGCCCTTGAGCATTCCACGGTACTCCTCGATATCGCCCAATGCACCGTAAATCATCTAAATCCCCTCTCGGATCGTTTCTTTGGCGGCTACTCGGCAAACGCATTACCGACGCTGTTGCCACCCACATGCGTCTCGACCAGGGTAAGGTCGGGATTGAACACGACAGTGTCGGCGTCGCGCCCCGGCATAATGCTACTGCACTTGTCGTCGACATGAGCTAGCAACCGATGCCGGGGGCGCAGCACAAGCTCCTACAGCTCGGTCACGACAACGCCGTTGTAAACCTCGTCCCAACGATCCATAACCAAGTGGCCAGTCATGGGATCCATGGCGTTGAGCTTGCCGCAGGTGTTGGCGGTACGCAGCACCGTCTCGTCGTCTGCGCCGGCAGCGATGGCATGCGCGAAGCCTGCGATAGTGGAGTCACCAGAGCCCGTGGCGTTAACGGCGGGGATATCGGGGGTCTTGGCGCGGAACGCACGGCCATTGTGGAAGCCAACTGAGCCGGCAGCGCCCATGGATACGACGACCCAGGGGATATCGGAGAAGCGGGCGTCAGAGGCGAGCGCGGAACGGAGCTCGTCCACATCGTCGGTGGTAAAGCTCGTGCCCAGAAGGCCGTTAATTTCGGTCAGGTTAGGCTTAACCAGCTCAGGCTTGACCTCGGACTTGAGCGCAGCCTCGAGCGAGGCACCCGAGGTATCGAGCAGCACCTTGGCGCCGGCGTTCTCGGCAATGCCCGTGATCTTGGCATAGTAGTCCGCCTCGACGCCGCGGGGCAGCGAACCCGAGATGGTGACGACGTCGGCCTTGCCCGCAAGCTCGGCGAACTTGGCGGTAAAGGCATCGAGCTCCTCGGGGGCAATTGTCGGGCCGCTCTCGAGCAGCTCGGTCTGGTTGCCGGCGTGGAGGATGTTGAGGCAGATGCGGGTCTCGCCCTTGATGGGCACAAAATCATTCTTAATGCCGTTGGCATCCATGAGCTCGGCCATATAGGCGCCCATATGACCACCAAGCAGGCCGGTTGCCACGACATCGTCGCCCAGCTGGCCCAGGACGCGGGCCACGTTGAGGCCCTTACCGCCGGCGGTCTTTTCGGGCGTCACGCGGTTGACGTCGTCGATAATGAGCTCATCGAGCTGATAGCGCGTATCGACGGACGGGTTCATCGTAACGGTGAGGATCATTTCTAGCTCCTTATCTCGCAGGCTCCTTATGCCTTGCAAAACGAATTGGCTACATGCGACTACAGAATCTCAATCGTGAACGAGCGAACGACGGTCTCCTTGGGCTTGGCGATAAGGCAGCCGCGCTTGTGCTCAAGCACGTCGTCCTCATCGGAGCAGGTCGAAAGGCCGCCCCAGGGTTCAACTGCCACAAAATCGCCCTCGGGCTTGCTCCACACAATGAGATATGGGAAGCCCTCAAAGCTCAGGCGGACGCCCTTGTCCTCGCCCTTTTTGGAAAGCGTGACCTGACGGCTCTCGAGCACGTCAAAGATGGTCTCCGCAAAATCGAAGAGCTCATGTGACAGAGGCAGCGTCTTTCCAACCATGGGGTTCTTGGAGCGCCTGTCCACATCAATCAAGCCAGTCGAAGGAACGGCGGTGCAGAGCTCCGCAGCCTCATCCTTCTCAAAGCGCAGCTCGTAGTCCGTATAGGACTCGCCCTCATCGAGCGGACACCTAAAGCCGGGATGACCGCCGATAAAGAACGGCATGTCCTCGGTTCCCTCGTTGGTCACCTCATAGGAGACGCGCACGGCATCTCCCTCAAGCGTATAGCGGGCGACAAGCTTAAACGGGTACGGATAATCGCTCAGCAGCGCGGCGTTATCCTCGGAAGCCAGGCACATCACCAGCTCGTTTTCGCCTTGGCTCAGCAGCTTCCACTCCTGTTTGCGCGCAAATCCGTGGCGAGCGAGCTTTACATGATGCCCGGCAAACGTCATGGCGCTGTTATCGCGCAAGCCTCCGCAAATCGGGAAGCAAATCGGTGCCCGGCCGGACCACACGGCGGGATCACCCTGCCACAGGTACTCGCGACCTCCAGCCTCAATCGAGGTAAACGAGCCGCCGGCCGTGGAGACCTTGATAGAAATCGAATCGTTGGAGAGAGCGTATTCCATTGTCCATCCTTTCGAACAACTGCTTTTTGCTCGCAAGAACCCGTCTCGGCCCTGACCAAAGGACAAACCCGCACGTTCATCGATGCGTCCGGTATCCCAGCCATGCAACGGGGTACCATACAGACATTGAAGCAATTACAGCTGAAAGGCCTTCTTATGCGAACCATCATCCTTTATGCCTCACGCCACCACGGCAATACGAAAAAGCTCGTGGACGCCATCGTCGAGGCGCACCCCGAAATCGATACCCTCGACGTCAAGGCGCTCGGCAAAAACGAGTATCCCAACCTGCACGAATATCATCTGATCGGTGTCGCCACGGGCATCTATTACTCCGAGATCGACAAGGACATGGCACGCGTGCTCACGAACGTGCTGCAGCCGCAGGACAAGGTGTTTGGCCTTATGACCTACGGTGGCAAAAACAAGTGGTACGGCAAGGATATCGATGGCATCTGCCGCATGAGGCAGGCCATCTTTATGGGTGTCTACGGCTGCCCCGGCTTTGATACGTGGGGGCCGTTCAAACTCACCGGCGGTGTCCAAAAGGGGCACCCGACCGCTGAGGAAATTAAGGGTGCCGTCGACTTCTTCGACAAGATCGAAGACGAGTATGGAGACATCATCGTCGAAGAGTACGCCAAGCGCGAGAAGCGCCTAGCATACGAGAAGGAGCATCCTGCAGGAGGCCTGGTGGCCGGCGTTAAGCGTACGGCAAAGAAAATCGCTAGCAAGCTGTAACTGTAAAGGTGCTTTTGAGCGTTTAACCCGTACGGCGGGTCCGAGCAGATTCGGGCCCGCCGTCTTTTTCTTTCGTTACTCGGTAAAGGCGTTGCCGACGCTCTGGCCGCCAACATACGTCTCGACGAGGGTGAGCTCATGGTCGAACACGACAAAGTCGGCGTCGCGACCCGGCATGATGCTGCCGCACTTATCCTCGATGTGTGCAGAGCGCGCCGGCACCTCAGTTGCCATGCGAATGGCGATATCGGCGCTGGCGATGCCCCAGTCGACGATGTTCTTGACGCCCTGGGCAAGCGTGAGCACCGAGCCGGCAATGCTCTTGCCGTCGGCGAGCCAGCACAGGTTGTCCTTCATGATGACGTCCATGCCACCACTGGTGTAGCTGCCCTCGGGCATGCCGCCGCAACCCAGGCAGTCGGTGATGAGCACCGTGTGCTGCCAGCCCTTTGCCTGCAGCAGCGCCTTGATGGCGGCAGGGTTTACGTGCTTGCCGTCGCAGATGATCTCGGCGTAGGTCTCGGGCGTGGACATGGCAGCGCCCACGACACCGGGCTCACGGTGATGCAGCCCGCGCTGGCCGTTATAGGTATGCGTAAAGCAGCTGGCACCGGCGTTGATGGCAGCGATGCACTCATCGTAGGTGGCGTCGGAGTGACCGATGCTGGTCACCACACCTTTGGCGTTCAGAGCAGCCGCATAAGCAGCGGCACCGTCGCGCTCGGCCGCCATGGCGCTCTTAACGATGCGACCGCCCGCAGCCTCCTGCCACTGATCGAAGACCTCCTCGGAAGGATCGATCAGGTAGGCGGGGTTCTGCGCGCCCACGTGCTTCATGGTAAAGAAGGGGCCCTCCAGGTAGATGCCCTGAATGCGGGCACCGCAGAAGTCGGGGCCGCGGCCCTCGTCCGCCTTGGCGATAGCAGCGCAGGCGTCCTTGATCTGCTCGACGCCATCGGTGAACGTCGTGGGCAGCCAGCTGGTGGTACCGCGACGGGCGAGCTCGGTCGAGCTGATATCAATGCCCTCGGGATCGTTATCGGTAGTCGAGTGGTTATAGAAGCCATGGATGTGGGTATCGACCATACCCGGTGCGATCCACGATCCCGTGTAGTCCTTAATCTCGCAAGAGGGCTCGTCGGCCTGCCAGGCGCCAAAAACGCCATCCTCGACCATAAGATAGCCGCCCAGTTGCGGGCCTGCCGGCAAGAAGAACTTGTCAGCCTTAATTGCGTACGTGCTCATATGCACTCCTTGCTTCTAAAGCAGTTGACTGTGGTAATGCTTATACCCGGTCCATGTAAAAACAAAAAGCGCCCGCCCGCCGTTATGAGCGGACGGGCGCCCTTACAGGGGGACGCGATTAAGCGGTGAAGGGGTGAATCGTCACGCCCTTAACCACGCGGTTGACCGTGCCGGTGGGGCTCGGCGTATCGGGCGTGTTGCCCACGCGCACGGAGTTGAGCAGGCTGATAGCCTGGGCAAACATCACGAACGGCAGGGCAAGGTAGCCCTCGGGAAGCGCCTCGTAGCCCTTAAAGGTGAAGGACTCGCCCTCGTAGACGGTAGCGCCATCCTGCTGAACGGCAACGGTGTGCTGAGCGATCTTGTCGCCACCGATCTCGTTGAGGATGTCGATGTCGTACTGACGGGTGTAGGCGTCGTTGTTGACGAACACGAAGACGAGCGTCTTATCGTCGACGAAGGACTTAGGTCCGTGACGATAGCCCATGGAGGTGTCGTAGGAAGTAGCGACCAGACCGTGAGCGAGCTCGAGGATCTTGAGCTGGCTCTCCTGGGCAAGGCCACCGAAGGAGCCAGAACCCAAGTAGGTCACGCGGTTGAAGTCGCCAGCCAGGTAATCGGCGATCTCAGGCTCACGGGAGATGACCTCCTCGCCCATCTTGGCAATCGTCTCGACCCACTCGGCCTTCTGCTCGTCAGAGGCAGTGTCGAAAATAAGGGTGGAGAGCAGGGTCATGCAGGAATAAGAACCGGTCATGGCGAAGCCCTTGTCGTTGGCGCGCGGAATGAGCAGCGTCAGCGCGTTGGGATCATCGGCAGACTCGACGGCGAGCTTGCCCTCGGGAGCGCAGGTGATGTTGAGGAACTTGACGTTGTGGACGAGCTCCTTGGCAACGGCAACGGCGGCAAGGCTCTCGGGGCTGTTGCCAGAGCGGGCAAAGGAAACCACGAGCGTGGGATCCTCGGCGCGCAGGAAGTCGCGCGGGGCGCTCACGATGTCGGTCGTGGCGATGGGCTTAAAGTCGTAGAGATCAGTGTTGCCAGCGTGACGCAGGTACGGGGCGCAGGTATCGCCAACGTAGTCGGACGTACCGGCACCGGTGAAGACAACGGACAGACGACCCTCGCCCATAGCGCGAGCCTCGGCCAGGAAGGCCTCGATGGCCTCCTTGTTCTCGCGATAGATGTTGAGCGTATCGCGCCAAAGCTCGGGCTGCTGAGCAATCTCGGCCGTGGTGATCTGGGCGCCGAGCTCGGTGAGCTCCTCGACACTCTTCTCGAACATTTCTAATACCTCTCTCTAGAAGTAATCCTCTGACGTGCAATTATACACTTCGGTTGGTTATCTGGTAGTAACCAGTTAAATGCAAAGAATCATCATATGGATACGATGCGAACACTAGTCGCTACGCTGGTGGTAAACCTTGTATTTAAACTGATCGGCACGAGCAACCGAGAGTGTATACTCCACAACCTCGTTTGACTCGTTATACGTAGTCCTGACCAAATCGAGCACAGGCGAGCCCTCGACAATTCCCAAAAGGTGGGCGTCGGTGGGACGGGCTATGCTCGCATAGAACTCCTCTTCGGCCACGCGTATCTTTTGCTGAAAGTCTTGCTCAATCACATCGTAAAGCGGCTTACGCTCCAGTAGCGGTCGCTTTAGGGACAGAAATTGACGAACCGGTAGATAGCTGCGTTCGACCATCATGGGCATGTTGTCGGCAGAACGAAGGCGCTTGAGCTTAAAAATGCGATCGCCGATACGCAATCCCATATGCTCGGCCAGATTCTTATCGGCCTCCATCTCGCAAAACTCGAGAATCGTGGTCTCGGGGTCGCGACCCATCGCGCGCATCTGCTCGGTAAAGCTGTAGGACTGCATAAGATTGGTTGCCTTTGCCGAACGGTCGGTCACAAAGGTACCGCGACCGTGCTGCCGAACCACCAATCCTAAACGCTCCAGTTCCTGCAGAGCCAGGCGTACCGTAGTGCGCGAGAGACCATAGCGCTCCGATAGTTCGCGCTCGGAAGGAATCATGTCACCGGCGCGATATTCATGGTCGATCTTTTCGGTCAGAATATCGACCAGCTGATCGTACAGCGGTTGCTTACGCGCTCCGATCGCCATCCTATCCTCCCATTTTCTCAAACTCGGCTACTACCTTGGGTGTTTAGCATTATCTGTCTGCCACACCCGAATCAACAAGAAAACAAAAGCCGCGCGCTCTTTCGAGCACGCGGCTTTTAACATACACATGGCTTAAGGGGTCGGGGTGTGAGCCGCGTAGGGACACACCCCTCAAGCTAGAGCCTTACCAGATGCTCGGCCAGAGACCAAGCGGGCCAGCGCCCAGGATGCCGAGGACGAAGAGCAGCAGAATGCCCTTGGTCGGGGTCCAGCTGTGCTTAGCGAACATGTAGTAAAGCAGCAGCGTAAGCATAAGCGGGACGAGCTTCGGGACGATGGTGTTGAGGGTGTCGGCAACAGAGAAGTTGACCGGATCCTCGGTGACGGTAGCGTAGGTCACGGACTCCATGCCGTTGCCCAGATCGGCGACGCCGCACTTGACCTCGTTGCCGTCGGCATCGACGGCGGTGAGGGCGTTGCCGTCCTCATCGGTCATGGCGATGGTACCGGCCTCAGCGGTCTCGGTATCGATGCCCTCCATACCGGTGAAGTTCTCGGCCTCCTTCTCGGAGACGATCACGGTAGTAGGGGCAAGGCCACGGGTGGTGCCGTTGGGGATCTGGAGGTTGATCTGGGTGCCACCCATGGTGACGACCAGGCAACCGACGACGAAGACGCCCATGATGGAAGCGGCACGCGTGAAGGCCTGCATGTTGGCGGTCAGAGCGTCAATAGCGCTGGTGCCAAGCTTGTAGGACCAGTTCATGAGCCAGAAGCGCAGAGCGAACTGGACGGCGTTGAAGATCACCAGGAAGATGATCGGCGCAGCGGCGTTGCCGTTGATGGCCATGTTGGAGGTGATGCCGGCCGTGATAGGCACGAGCGTCAGCCAGAACAGGGCGTCACCGATACCACCGAGCGGGCCCATTGCGGCGACGCGGACGGCGCGGATCGTGGGGATGTCAACCTTGTTCTGCTCGAGCGAAAGCACGATGCCCATAACAAAGGTGACAAGGAACGGGTGGGTGTTGAAGAACTCCAGGTTGTGGCTCATGGAAGCCGCGAGGTCGTTCTTGTTGGTGTGGATCTTCTCCAGACCGGGGATGATGGAGTAGAGCCAGCCAGCGGCCTGCATACGCTCGTAGTTGAACGAGGCCTGCAGGAAGCAGGAGCGCCAAGCCATCTTGTTGAGGGTCTTCTGGTCGAGCTGCGGAGCAGGAGTGAGATCCTCGTAGTGCTCCGGGATCACATACTCATTAGATGCCATCTTCGAAGTCACCTCCGTCAGAAACAGCTGCACCCTTCAGCTCGGTCTGCTGCTGGAAGTCCCAGAAAGCGATGCCGAAACCGATGAGAGCGAGGATGAGCAGAGCAGGGGTTGCCAGAGAATCGTTGGCAACGGTGATGAGCGCGAGGCCAAAGCCCATGAGGAAGAAGCCCCACATATCGCGGTTCATCATAACCTTGAGCAGGACGGCGAAGCCGACGAAGCGCATCATGCCGCCTGCAGCGGACAGACCGGTCTGCAGCCAAGTCGGGATGGCGGAAGCGATGGTCTGACCGATGGTAGCGCCAGCGATGAAGAACAGGGTGACGACGACAGCGAAGATCAGGCCGAGCAGAGCCATGGCGAAGTAGTTCAGGCGCTCGATGCCCTTGGTGTCCGCGTTGTGAGCCATGTTATCGGCCGTGGACATAAGCGGGGACATAAGCGTGAAGACCAGGGTAACGCCAAGCTGGCCAAGCAGAGCGAACGGAATGGCGAGGCCGACTGCCGCGTTGGGCTCGAGGCCCGTGGCGATAGCGAGAATGGCTGCCATGATGCCGCCGATGACGGCGTTAGGCGGCTGAGCGCCTCCGATCGGCATGTTGCCGATCGTCATGAGCTGATAAGTACCACCCACGAGAAGACCGGTGTTGAGGTCGCCAAGGATAAGACCGATGACGGCGCCGGTGACGATGGGCTGATAGAGAGACTCGAGGAAGTCAAACTGGTCGATTGCCGCGATGAACGTGACGACGAAGACCAGAGCGATCTGGATGATCGAGTATTCCATCTTGCTCCTCCTTTCAAAATGTATGTACGCACTTTGGATATCACGTACAGAACGTCAGGGTTTCACTCCTGACAACGTGGATCACGAGGATTACGAGAAGAGCTTGCTCGTGTCCTCAACAGGCGTGCTCGGAACGCGCCTGATCTCCAACTCCACCCCCAATTCCTGCAGCTCTTTAAACGCAGCGACATCCTCGTCGTTAACTGCGACGGAGGTGGCGACTTGGCGCTTTCCTTCCGACATGTGCATGTTGCCGATGTTTACCTTCTTTATAGGCACACCGCCCTTGACGAGCGTAAGCACGTCTTCCGGTGTTTCGGCCACGATGAAGATCTTCTGGCGCGGGCTCGCCTTGCCAATGACGTCGATGGTCTTCTGCAGGGAGAAGAAACGCGTAGCGACGCCGGCGGGAGCGGCCATCTTCATGAGGTTCTGGCGCATGGTGTTGGACGCCACGTCGTCGTTGGCGACGAGGATGAGGTTGGAGCCCAGAGTGGAGTTCCACTGGGTGGCAACCTGACCATGAACCAGTCGGTTATCGATGCGGGTAAGAAGAATGTTGGGTTCTGCCATGTTGATCAGCTTCCTTTCGTTATTTGCTGACGACAGTTACTTGATCTCCTGAATCGCGTAACGCGAAACATCTACGACGGCTCCGGATCGGACTTTGATCTGGACCTTCTCGCCTTCGATGCCTTTGACGGTTCCGTAGATACCGCCGGCGAAAAGAACCTCCTGACCCGGCTTGAGCTCGGTGTGCAGCTCCTTGAAGTACTTTTGCTTCTTCTTCATGTTGATTTGCGACCAGATGGTGTAAATCAAGCCCATGATGGCAAGCAGGCCTAAAAGGGCGACCGAGGAGCTCAGGACGTTGGCTCCGAAATCGGCCATTAGATGCCGTCCTCGTCGCCGAAGATATCCTCTTCCTCGGAGCCGGCAACGGATGCGACCGTCTGGGCGGTGACGCCCGTCTGGCCAACGGTCACGGCCTGCTCGCCAAGCTCGGCGAGCGTGGCATTGCCGCGGAGGAACAGAAGCTCAATAACCATGGGAAGGTTGGTGCCAGTCAGAACCTCGACGTTGTCGACATCCTGGGCAATCATCATCGACTGGTTGAACGGGGTGCCGCCAAGCAGGTCGGTAAAGACGAGCACGCCATCGCACTCCTCGCGCATGGCGGTAATAGCGGCGCGGAGATCCTCACCGTAAGAAGCAGCCTGGTCGCCCTCAAAAGGAACGACGGTAAAAGCGGGCTGGTCGCCGGCAACCATAGCGATAGCGCTAGCTAGGCCGGGTGCGAACTGTCCATGACCGGTAAGAATAAAGCCAACCATTCAAATTTCCCTTCCGAAGGTGTGTACAATCTGAGTCCGATGATTTTCGGAAGCCAGCGGGCGCTCGCCCTTAAAGCTTCTTAGAAAGCGTTCTTTGAAGACCAGTGGTTTCTAAACTGGTAGTAACCACGTGATGTGTTGTTGTCACTATATCACCCCAGAAGAGGTCGCTTTCGTTGATTCATACGGTAAAACGTTTTTGCACCGCTCACGGTGATATTTCGACCGTTTACCGGTCGTTAACACTTCTACCTGCGGTTTTGAAACCGTTTCGAAATGCTTTGGCAAAAGATCGGATCTTTTCCTGTGTCTAAACAACGCAGGGCGGCTAAAAATAGCGTGTAGAAAAATTGCAGGTCATTGTGAAGATATGTGAATTGGTCTTTTTGCCTTAATACCAGTTAGAACCAGTTTTGAGATTATCGGTGAACGGTAGTTTTCGACCGCTCACCGGTTACTTGCAATCGTTTGCAGTTATTTTCCCAGATGAATCGGGGAACCCGATGAAGCACTTGTGCGATCACGGGAAGTTTTGGCATTTGTCCTCATCCCCCGCGCGCCAAACTCCGACACCCAAAACGAGCTAATAGTTCATGCTAATCGTTTTCAATCATTACTTAGTCAGTATCCGTAATTATTTATCGTTTGTCATTAATTATGATATAAGATACAAGTATCATCCAAGAGATTGGTTGGAGGGGCTATGATCCGCCGGAACGTATCCGCATCGAATGAAGCCATCGGTCGCGAACAGACAATAGCCGAGCTGAGGAGGCTCACCCGCATCTGCAAATGGGCCACAATCTGCGCCACTGCGGCACTCGCTCTGGGACTCTTCGCAGTCATTGCAATCGACCTTCTACTCATATTGCCCAGTCTCTCCCAAGGATTCTGTCTCCAATCCGTAGAACTTCAAGCCGGCGAAGGACCGTGCCTCGCTCTCGTCGGTGCCAATGCACAGACCCCACTTATGCTCATCGCGCACGACGGTCACACCGCCATGGGGAGCGTCATGATGACATTCCTCGCGCTCGCTATCGCACTGAGCGCATACAAGCTTTTCTCCATCATTGAAAAGGCGGGCAGGCCCTTTGACCTTGAATGCAGCCGTATGCTACATCGAGTTGGGCTTTTGTTCCTTATCGGCGGCGCTGCCGTGAGACTCCTTGGTGCCATAGTCACGGGATTGATGCTTTCGGGATTTGGCGGCAGCTTTACAGATGCCTTCGGCGGCCAGCTGTTCGAGCCCTCTATGCTCTTTGCAGGCCTGATTATTATCCTGATTGCCAGCATCTTCCGCTACGGGTGTATCCTGCAAAAACAAGATGACGAGTTGCTCTAGGGGGAATCCATGATCATTCTGCGGCTCGACCGCATGCTCGCCGAACGCAAGATCTCATCCAAAGAACTTGCGGAACGCGTGGGCATCTCCCAAGTCAATATGTCACGCATTAAGACGGGCAAGGTTTCTGCCATACGTTTTTCAACTCTTGACGCGATATGTCGGGCACTCGACTGCCAACCGGGCGATGTACTGGAATATATATCCGACGATGAAGCCGATAGCCTTTTTGGACTTAAAGATGAATAGCCATAATTAAGCCGCCAATCACGCCTCAACGCAAAAAGTCCGCCAGAACGACTTCCGTACTGGCGGACTTTCTGCTGTCTATCGGCTAGATGCTCGATGAGCCGTGCGACTCTTTACGCAAACAGGCCGTAGATGCTGATGTTGGCCTTGGCGTAGAGGCCGTTAGCATACTCGGTCCACTTGGAGCTGGCGCTCGAAGCCTGCGAGGAATACTGCTGGTAGGCGGTGTAATAGGCGGTCATGGCCTGCTTATAGGTAGCGCTATCGGCCGTAAAGGCATCGTCGGCAAAGGCCTTAGCGTAGGTGCTGCTCTCGTCCTTCCAAGTGCCCTTTGAGCTATCCCACTCATCGCCGGCAAGGTTGATGATGTAGTCGGCGTAATCCTTGCTCGCGGTCTCCTCGTTGCCGTCAGAAGGCTCGGTCGGAGCGGTCGGCATGCTTGCGGAGCTATCGCCCACCTTCTTCTTGTAGAGCTTCTGCAGCGTCGCGGACTGGCGGACGATCTGCTTGGCCTGGTCCTTGGACACGCCATACTGCGTGGCCATGGTCTTGTAGTCAGAAGTGCCGATGGAATCCTCGGCGTACTTCTTCATCTCCTTGGAAGAGACGGTAATGCCCTCGTCCTCGGCGGCATCGAGCAGGATCTTGTTGCGCACGTAGGACAGGATGACGTCGGCAGAAGGAGCGGTGTAGTTGCCATCACTATCCTTGACGGTATCGAGGCTGTACTGGCTCTCGATGGCCTCGCGCGCGGTGATATCGCTCTTCTTGCCGTTGTAGCTATAGCTTGCCACGGTCGAATCGAGCTGGTCCTCGGTCAGGGTCGCCGAGCCGACACCCTTGCCGCCAAAGCCGCCATTGCCAATAAAGAAGCCGACCACCGCAGCGATCACGACGGCAACCACAAAGGCGGCGATCATCGTCTTCTTGTGCTTGGATACGCGATCGTCTTCATCGGAACCCAGGATATCGTCGTCCTCATCCTGGGCCTCGGGCATCAGATTCTCGTCAGCGGCATCCGCGGCAATCTGAGCCTCCAGACGGGCGTCCTCCTCCTCGGCCGTCGTACCGGCAGCAATGTGCTCGGCAGACGTACCGGCGACCAGGTCGATCTTCTCGTCCTCGTCACCGTCGGGGCCTTCGCCGCGCTCGATGATCTGGATGCCGTCGATCTCGTCCTTCTCGTCCTTCTTTTGAATCAGACCCATATCGGTTACTCCTTGTTAGGAAACATAGTCCTCAATAGAATACGCCCGACAGAGCGCCGGGCGTATTGATTCTCAGGTTATACGCAAACACTTAAGTACTATTTAGGCGTTTGCAGCACGCATGCCTTAGGCCAGGTGCGCGATAACGGCATCGGCAAAGGCCTGCGTGCCCACGGCCCCCTCGACGGAGCCGGTCTGGGCACGACGCACGTCACCGGTAACCTGCTCGCCCTCGTCGAGCGTGGCAGATACGGCGGCGCGAATGCGATTAGCAGCGTCGTTCTCGCCCAGGTGATCGAGCATCATCGCAGCAGAAAGGATCTCGGCCGTGGGGTTGGCGATATCCTGGCCAGCGATATCGGGCGCGGAGCCGTGCGTTGCCTCGAAGATGGCGCAATCGGCACCGATGTTGGAGCCGGGGGCCATCCCTAAGCCACCCACCAGGCCGGCGCACAGGTCGCTCACGATGTCGCCGTACAGGTTGGGCAGCACCAGGACATCGAAGTCGTTGGGGTTCTGGACCAGGCCCATGCAAGTGGCGTCGACAATCTTGTCGTTGAACTCGATATCGGGATAGTTGGCGGCCACCTCGCGCGCAACGCGCAGGAACAGGCCGTCGGTCGCCTTCATGATGTTGGCCTTATGCACGGCCGTCACCTTTTTGCGGCCGCAGCGGCGGGCATACTCAAAGGCATACTCCACAATGCGGCGGCTCTTGGCGATGGAGATGGGCTTGATCGAGATGGCGGAATCGGCGGCGAAGGTCTTCTGACCCGAGCGCTCGACAAGCTGCGAGAGCTCCTCGACCTCGGCAGCGCCCTCATCGAACTCGATGCCGGCGTAGAGGTCCTCGGTGTTCTCGCGCACGATGACCAGGTCGACATCGCGGAAGCGCGAGCCGTCGCCCGGCTGCGACAGGCAGGGGCGCACACAGGCATACAGGTCGAAGTGCTTGCGAAGGGCAACGTTAACGCTGCGGAAACCCGTGCCGACCGGCGTGGTGATGGGACCCTTGATGGCAACCTTGGTCTCGGCGACCGCATCGAGCACGTGCTGGGGCAGCGGCGTGCCAAACTCGTCCATGACGCCGGCACCGGCCTCCTGGACATTCCAATTGATCTGGACACCGGTGGCCTCGACCACGCGGCGCATGGCCTGCGTAATCTCGGGACCGATACCGTCACCGGGAATCAGGACTACATCGTGCGCCATAATCTGTTACTCCTCGTCTTCGGCGGCGTCAGATTTTTTAACGCTAGCACGCTTCTTCTTTTTGGAGAGATCAAGGTCAAAGCGTTTAACAAGCATTTCGCAAATCTCGCTCGAACGGGCCTTGAGATAGCTGCCCTTGCCGTTCTCGGCATCGAACTTAAGGCGCAGCGCAAGCTTCTCGGCGACCTCGGCGTCGATCTCGCCCTGGCCAAACTCGTACAGGCAACCGAGCATGTCGCGATACTCGAGGTCGCCGTGGTAGCACTGAATGGCCTCGTCCAGGATGGGCCAAGCCTCGCGCGAACGCTCGACGCTCGTGGCGCCCCACACGCACAGCAGGCGGAAGGCGGCATAGCGCAGCGTGGAGGAAATCTCGTCGAACAGTGCGGTCTCGGCGCCCTCAAAGGCATCGCCCAGCTGCTCGGGACAGGTGGTGGCAAGCGCCGTCAGGGCATCGAGGGCCTCCCAGCGGGTCTGAGCCTCGGGGCGGTCGAGTGCCTCGATCAGCGCGGGGACGCAGGGCACGACGCGCTGCGGATCGCGCTCGGCGAGCAGGTGCAGCACGCGGGCGGCAAACTGGCGGATGCGGCGCGTGGGGCAGCCGAGCTCCTGGACCAGACGGTCGACGGCATTCTCGTTCTCCTCTGCCAGCTGAAGCTGCGCCAGCTCCTCGTCGGTGAGCTGTTCGTCTTTGTTTTCTGCCATAGTTACCTCTTTTTACTATTTCTTAGCGTGCTTGCCAGCACCCTTGCTGTCATCGGTGACCGAGATGAGCTGTCGGTCGGCAGCGCCATTACGACGCGCACGGCGGCGTTCCTCGGCATCGCCCGCGTCGGCGGCGGCGCGGTGTGCCTTGTTGACGTTAAAGACCTCGTCGTGCTTGCGCCACGGACCGACGGACTCGCCAAAGCTCATCTTAAGGCCGGCGATAAAGCCGCCGAGCCAGCCGATCGGCGCAAACTGCACCAGCGGGAACAGCGAGAACACCCAGGTCAGCAGGACGACTGCCGCCGCTCCCGCAAAGTTGGCAATCCAGTAGTCGCGCTTGGTGATGACGCGCTTTTCGCACGCCCACTGGCCGCACAAAAAGCCGATGTAGATCGCGAAGAGAAAGAGCGCCAGCGCAAGCACCACGAACGTCCAGCTCATGGGCGCTACTCCCCGTGATGGTGGCCGCAGCAGCACTCGTGGCCGTCGTCATGACCGTGACCGCCGCAGCACTCGTGGTCCTCGCCATGGTGGTGTCCACAACCGCACTCGTGGTCGTCCCCATGCTCGCCGCAACCGCAGCCTTCCTCGTGAGCACCGTGCTCCTCGGGACGATACTGCGACCAGTCCAGACCGGCGGCGATGGCGTCGGCCTCCTCCTTATAGAGGACCGTGACGGCCTGGGTGCCCAGCTTGGCACCACCGATGGCATCAAGCATGTCGTAGAGCGTAAAGGCCACGTCGGCGCCGGGCAGCGCAAGCTCGCGGTCGTCGGCATAGGCGAGCGCCAAGCGCAGGTCCTTAATAAAGTGCTCGACCATAAAGCCGGGCTTGTAGTCGCCGTCGAGCGCCTTAGGCGCCAGGCTCTCCATGGCGCCGGACTTACCGGTGCCGCCCAAGATCATCTGGCGGGTTTTCTCCAAATCGAGGCCGCTCAGCTCGGCAAATGCCATGGCGTCTGCCATGCCGACCATGCAGGCGCCCAGCGACACCTGGTTGGCAAGCTTGGCAGCCTGGCCCTTGCCGGCGCCATCGAAGCAGCAGATGGTTGCCGCAAAGGTGGAAAGGATGTCGCGGACCGGAGCGATGTCGTTCTCGGTGGCGCCCACGATAGCCGTAAGCGTGCCGGCGATAGCTCCCGACTCGCCGCCGGTGACGGGGCAGTCAAACGCCATACGGCCCGTGACCTGGGCGGCCTCGGCAATGTCGCGCGCCAGCTCGGGCGAGCTCGTGGTGAGGTCAATCAGGACCGCGCCGGGCTTAGTGCACGCGAGCAGGCCGTCGCCCGCCAGGTAGAGCTCCTCGACCTCGGAGGGATAACCCACCATGGTAAAGACGACGTCGGCGTTCGCCGCGGCATCTGCCGGCGTATCGGCCCAAACGGCACCGCGCTCAACGAGCGCTGCGGCCTTGGACTTGGTGCGGTTGTTGACCGTGACGGGATAGCCAGCGTCCAGAATGTGGCCGGCGATGGGGGCACCCATAATTCCGGTGCCGATAAATGCGACAGAGAGCTTGTTTGCCATGAAACCTTTCCTTTTGGGTTGGGTGTTATTACCAGGTTGAATACTCGGTGCCAGCGTTTGGGCTGTGAGTCGAGGGCGATTACGGACGCATCGCTTGCCTACTGCCCGCGCACGCGGCGAGCGATGCGGTCGGAAAGCGAGGCCTTGTCGGCGCGGTTCTTACCCCAAAACGCGCAGCCCACCATGCCGGGGCCCACGTGCGAGCCGATGGTGGGACCCACGGAGCCGCGAATGATCGTGACGTCGGCGCAACCCTCCTCCTTGCGGATGGCGGCTTCGAGCCAGTCGCCATCCTTTTCGGCATCGGCCGTCATGATGGCGATGGGCATGGTGCGATCGGGCACGTAGTTCTCGCGGAACGACTTGAGGATGGACTTGAGCGCCTTCTTGCGGCCGCGGTTGACGCCGATCAGCGACAGCGAGCCGGCCAAGTCGTAGGAGAGCTCGGGCTTGACGTCGAGCTTTGCCGTGAGCTGCGCCGCCGCGGGAGGAATGCGGCCGCCGGCAGCCAGTACGTCGAAGCTCTCGAGCGTAAAGTAGCCGTGCACGTAGGTCTTTGCCTCGTTTGCCCAATCGACCAGCTGCTTGGCGGTCAGTCCCGCCGAACGCTGGCGCACGGCCTCGAGCGCCAAGAGCGCACCGGCCGCGCAGGGCAGAGCGTTGTCGACCACGTAGAGCTCAAAGTTGGGATACTCGGCGCGCACGACATCTGCCGCCTGGCACGCGGAGTTGTAGCTCGACGACAGCGCCGAGGTAAAGCACAGGTAGACCGTGGGCGTGCCCTCTTTGGCGCACTCGGTAAAAAACTCGATATAGCGACCGAGCGACACAGCCGAGGTGGACACGCGGGCACCGGCGCGCATGCGGTCGTAGAACTCCTTAGGGCTCATGCTCGACCAGATGTCGTCCGTGCGCTCCTCGCCATCGATAATGAAGGGGAAACCCAGGATATCGACATCAAGGTTCGCGGCGACCTCGGGGCTAAAGTCGCAGCAGGTATCGACGACGATGCGGCAACGGTCCGAATGACCGGCGGATGCGGCCTTGTCCATCAAAGCGACTCCTTACGTAAAAAGGCGGCCACCCGCATGGGATGGCCGCCAACCGTTAACTCATGCAAGTTAACGTATTTTACTCGTCAAGTGTTTCGATGCGGGGCTTGATGATGCCATATCCACCATTCTTACGGTGATACACCACATTGGTGAGACCGGTCGTCGCGTTCTCGAACACGTAGAAGTCGTGGCCCAGCAGATCGGTCTGCACCAGCGCCTGCTCCTCAGTCATCGGGGTGACATCGATAACCTTCTCGCGGACGAGCAGGTCGTCTTCCTCCTCGGGCAGCAGCAGGTCGGCCAGATCCTCGACGCGCTCGACCGGTGCGACATCCGCGGCGCTGGCACCACCCTGGCGGTTGTCCACGACCTTAGTCTTGAACTTGCGCAGCTGGCGGGTAACCTTATCGGCGGAGAGGTCGATGGCGGCATACATATCTGCGCCGTGCTCGGCAACGCGAATCACAGAGCCGCGGGCACGAACCGTGACCTCGACGATTGCCGGGTTGGGGTTCGAGGGGTTCTTCTCATAACGAAGCACGACGTCGACTGTCATGGGCTCGATATCGAAAACCTTGAGCGCCTCGCCGATCTTCTCATCCACATGCGCACGCAGAGCATCGGTTACCGTCGTCTTGCGTCCAGAAACCTTGATATCCATACGTGGCTCCAATCTGCCTCGGGGACTTACTGTACTGGCTATGTACCCATTGCCGTGCATTTAATCACGCGGATTCCTAAAGACCCGAATAACGATTGCTTAATACCGCATACCGAAGTCTCGCACTTTTCTGTGGCAAAGTGCGCTATGGGAGGGCGTCGGCGACTTTGGTTTTGCACCTAAAAAATGTCTTTGACCTGCTGGTTTTATGGAAACGAAAAAGCCGGGCTCCCCTGTTGGGAGAGCCCGGCGATGCGTGTTGAAACCGTGAAGAGGCGTCCCTCCTAGCGCATAGGAGACGCCACCCCTAGCAATAACTAGCTATTGAGCTTGTTAATGTCGTCGTCGGTGATAGTGCCCTCCTGGCTGGACGATTTATCCTCGGAGGATGCACCATCGCTGCTCGAATCGGAGGATGCGGACTCGCTGGATCCGGTGTCGGTCGGCTGCACGTCGGCGCCCGAGACCGTCTTGGTGGTGAGGTCATAGGGCATCGTGCCGTACCAGACGGAGTGGACCGCCTCGAGCGTGCCATCGACCGTGATACCGTCGAGGGCATCGCTCACGGCACGGCATAGCTCGTCGTTGGCCGCGAGGCCCGCGACGCCGAGCGTCGAGGGCGTCTCGAGCGTGCCGACGTAAGAGACCTGGCTCATCAGGCGCGCAAGGTAGCCGCCGGCCGTGGAGTCGCAGATCACGTAGTCGACCTCGCCGGACTCGAGTGCCTCAAAGCACTCGTTGATGTTGGAGAAGGTCTTTTGGTTGGCCGTGATGCTCTGCTTGGCGAGCGCTTCCTGCGAGGCCGAGGAGGTCTGAACGCCCAGGGTAGCGGTGTTAAGCGTTTCGGTGGAAACGCTCAGCGACTCGCCGTCGCTCGTCTTTCCGAATACTGCCGCAGCGTCGTACAGGCAAGTACCAAGCGTGCTGATGTCATCATCCGTGGAATTGATATCGCCAATGAAGATGTCGGCCTTTTTGTCGCCAAGCACGGAATCAGCAGAAGACGCATCGACGAAGGCAACTTTAAGGCCCATACGGCTTGCAAGGGCGCGGGCAGCGTCGACCGCATACCCCGTGAGCTCGCCGTCGGTGCCCTGCATGGCCTGCGGCGCATCGGAAGTATCGAGGGCGACCGTCAGGGTACCGGGGGTGAACAGGGCATCATCCGACACCGTGGGCGTGACGGTCTCGTACTCGATCTGGTCGATCGTGGGAGTCGTGAACGTAGACAGCGGGTTGAACGCGCATCCGCTCAGACCCAAAACGGCGATGACCGCTGCGGTCCCAGCACCTAACCGAGCCGCGTGCATCAAGCTGCCCCTCACCATGTCCACTACCCTGCCTTCTGTGTCGTATACGATCCGTGCGATGCGCGGAATATCAGATTGTTCCCACCAGCTGACCTGGTATTTGACCCCACACTTGCGCACCGGGGTGTTTGCTCGGGAGGCCGCAGCCACCTTCACGACTGGCCCGCTCGCCCGCGAGGCGGTATTGCCCCAAAGAAAGTAGAACGGACGGTGCGGCTTACATCTAGGACGCGCCATGATCGCGCCGCGCGCACGCGGTCGCTTACGTGGATCCCTTTGACCGCGTCTGTCTTGGACTAGGACGGGCATTTCGTCCGTCCGCAACCACAGCCTGGTAGGAACGTAGCGCATTATAGCTAAGTTCAAGCTAAAGTTTAAGGTTAGGGGCGTCATTCGCATCGCGAGTACAGATTTCGCAGGTCAGGACGGGCTGCACGTGGCCAGATTGAGCTCGTCGCCCCCTATGGGGAGCCTCGAGACGCCCGTTTTAGGGGCCGTGTGCAAAAAACGGCAAATATGAGCACTGTTACCAATTTAGTAGCAGCGATTTTCCACCTCGTGAGCCGGTTTCGAGCTCATTTAGCCCTGCTTAGCGCCTTAATTTCCCACATTTGTTTATTATCTTCGCGATTTTTACCGTTTCTCGATCCGCAAATATCAGATTTTGCTGTTACTAATTTTGTATCAGTACTCATTTTTGCCACTTTTTGCACAGCACCTATACACAGACCCCCTCTCAAAACCAACATCTATGCTGGCTTAAGCCCAAAACATGCTCGGAGCGTATTCAGCAGAGCATCTTGCCTCTTTCGACGAGCCTCTACACGATTCTGATATCGTTTACCCATACGCTGGTGGATGCGCCATGCGAGCGCTTCCATCGCTTCCATGTCGCAGAGCATCTCGTTGTTGACCGTCGCGACCTCGATTCCCATGGACGCCAAACCCGTATTGCGTTTTTCATCGTGAATGCGCCCGCCGCGAGACGAATGGCCCTGCTCACCGTTGTATTCCAGGTCAAACCGAGCTGCTTCCTGATAGGCATCGCAAACCGCATACGGCATCCCCGAGATCGCCTGCGCACGGTCGTTGAACTCGATCTTGTGGTCGGTCTTAAAGGGACCGCAGGCAAATCCGCCATAAGAAAACGGAAGCGAAAACATGGCAAGCATGATGCATTCCATGGGTGAGCGCAGGTTTTCCGACAGAAAGGGGCACAGCCGCCGCAGCTGCTTGGCCGCGCTCCCCTTGCATGCCGCAAGGTAATCTGCCAGGCGATCGGGCGTCAGCACTGGCTCGACCTCAAAGTAGCCCACATCTGACGGCTGGTCCTTATCCTTTGCAAGCCTGTTCACGGTAGGCGAGCTGTAGGGAGGCAGATACCGTCCGCGATCGCTCAGCGAAATCTTGGAGCACAGCTCCTGGGCCAGGGCAAATGCCTGGATACAGCCGACTTCGCGCGCAACGGCGGCACAGAGGGCCTCGGGAGACAAGCTGTACACCCCCGGCTCCACCTCCAAAATCGAGGCGTCCGGCAGGCCTGTAGAACAAACGGACCAGCTTGCACCAGGCATGCGGCGACGCTGCTTCGCCGACCCCACCAGCAGGCACAAGTCTTCTTGAACATCGCCACTCACGGCCCCGATCCGCACCAAATCGGGAAGATAGATGTCCTCGGCCGAGGGAGACGATGTATGCAGCACACGGCGCTCTTCATCGGGATCGAGGTCTCTCCAACTGATGTAACCCATTTGTCGGCGCTCGGCGCGCATCATGCGCAGCGCCGAGGCACCGGTCAGGACTACGGAGGCCGCCAGTTGCTCGCTTGTCAGTTCGATGCGCCGCGCTAGCTTCACTGCCACAAAACCACCCCCTACCAAACGCGTGCGATAGCGAGGCCATCAACGGCCGCGGCACCGGCACGCTTGAGCTCCGCCGAGGCTGCTGCCATGGTCGCGCCCGTGGTAATGACATCATCGATGAGCAGCAGGCGGCAGCCGCGCACATCCTCGACCGTCTCGTACATGCCCCGGGCATGTTCCCGGCGCTCATCGCGACCGAGCTCTCGCTGGTCACCGTGACCGTATTTGACCAGGGCGTCGAGCAAAGACACACCCGAAAGATCGCAAAACGAGCGCGCGATTGCTTCCATATGGTCGAATCCACGCCGCCGAAACGCCGCCGCAGTCGCGGGCACAAACACCACCGCGTCCGCACCGGACAGCACACCGCCGTAGCGATCGGGGGCTGCCGCCTGGGCATGCAAGGCGGTGTCGTAGAGTAGCTCCGCCAGATACGGTGCCAGACGGCGCTCGCCCGCATCCTTGTACGCCTTGATGATGCGCGGCAGCGGATGTGCGTAGACGGCACACGCCAGACAGCGATCGAGCGCCTCGGCCATTGCCGAAGACGCGCCCTCGACCGAACACTCGGTACACAGCAAATCCCCAAACGGGGCGCCGCATCGGATGCAGCTATGGCACGGGTCGATGAGTGCGAGCGATGCCAGACAATCCTGGCAGATCAGCGCACCGGAACGCTCGCAGCCGGCGCATCGCGTAGGCGACAACGCCTCGAGCGCCTCGTATGTCGCGTGCTCGGCAAGCGGTAGCAATTCGTCCGCAAACGGTAGGACACCTGCGTCCTGCAAGCGAGTCAATACGTTCAGATGTCTCTTCATGACACAACCCTCCCTACGCGAAGGCGAAGGGAGGGTTGTCGGTGTAGAGCCATGATACCCAGAGGTGCTGGGGTCAGGCGGGTTACATCCGCTTACGGACGTTATTCGCCGGCAGGCGGTTGCGGTGCGGACGAGGTGTGGGTCGAGCCTTCACCACCGTCCTGGCGCGGCTTGCGGGAGCGACGGCGACGGCGGCGCTTTTGACCCTGGTCGGTCGAGCCCTCGCCACCGCGATCCTCACGCGGTTCGCGCTCATCGCGAGTACCGCCGCGCGAAGCCTTGGCGGCAGCTCCTCCACCATCGCCGGGGCGACGGCGCGTGACCTTGACTTCTCCATCCGAAACCTGATCGGCCACAGAAGGAACCGAGGGCTTCTGCTGCGTGCCCGAGGAATGGCGACGGCGCGGACGTGACGCCCGCTCCTCCTCGCCACGCGGCTTGCCGCCCTTGTCGGCAGGCGCGTCGGAGGCCGAGGCGTCCTTGGGAGCGGCACCGGCCTCGCGAGCGGCTGCGGCGCGGAAGGCGTCCTCGCGCTCCTCGCTCGACAGGTGACGGCGACGACGGCGCGTGGGGTTCATGCCACCGCCGCGGTTTTGCTGCTGGGGCTGCTGAGCCTCGCGTTCGCGGGAAGCGTTCTTGCCCGCGGCCTCGCCATTGTCGACGGACGCCGCGCGCTTGCGGCGGCGACGGCCACCGGCTGCCTCCTCGGCCTCGGGTGCCTCGGCCTTGCCGCGGCCCTTTCCACGGCCACGGCCCTCGCCCTGGCCCTGAGCAGCGCGAGCATCGGATTCGGCATCGCGACGACGGCGCTTGGGCATCGATGTGCCGGCCAGACGATCGGCGCTCGACAGGCCATCGCCCACGTCGACGCCGTTCTCGCGATCGAGTTCCATGAGCGCCAGGCGCATCTCGGGCGACTCGATGCGCTCGAGCACGTCACGCGTCACGCAGTCGGGGCGGCAGTTGCAGCCCTGCTCGGCGGCCTTCTTTTTGCAGCCCTCCGAGCACGTCATATCGGCCAGGTTGACCTTAAAGACTTTGCCGTTCTCCAGGCGCAGCACCAGCTGCTCACGCGGCGTGTCATATTCCTGGATACGCGCCTTGCCGAGCGGCGTATCGATGAGCGTCTTCTTTTTGGGCGCGCGGCTCTTAAAGTCCTTGTACGCCTCGAACTCATAGCGCAGGCAGCACATCAGGCGGCCGCAAACGCCGCTGATCTTGGACGAGTTGAGCGGCAGGTCCTGCTCTTTTGCCATGCGAATCGAGACGGGCTCAAACTGTCCGCCAAAGCGCGTGCAGCAGAGCTCCTGTCCGCATTGGGCATAGCCGCCCACCAGGCGGGTCTCATCGCGCACGCCGATCTGACGCATGTCGACGCGAATGTGCAGCGTCGAGGACAGGTCCTTGACGAGCTGACGAAAATCGACGCGTTCCTCGGCCGCAAAGTAGAACACGGCCTTCTCGCCGCCAAACAGGTACTCGACGCCGACCGGCTTCATCTCGAGGTCGAGCTCTTTGACGAGACGGCGGAAATCGACCATCGCCTCGTCGCCCTGGATGGCCAGGTCGTCGGCAAGCTGCAGGTCGATGTCGCTCGCCACGCGCAGCACGGGCTTGAGCGGCTGGCCGATCTCATCTTGCGGCACCTCGAAGGGATCGGCCGTGACCAGGCCGATCTCGGTTCCGCGCTCGGTGGAGCAAATGGCATAATCGGCCTCGAGGATATCCAGATCCTGCGGGTCAAACCACAGGTCGCGCGAGGCGTAGGTAAACTTAACGGGTACGACTAACGGCATTTCAGTGCCTTCCTGATATCGAACAGCATGACCTCGATGGCCAGCTGGGGAGTAACGTTTCTGGCGATGTTGCGCTCAGCCGTGGCAACCGCCTCGAGCGCCTGGGTGGCACCCGCAACATTCGTCGCCGCGGCAAGCCGCCCGATCGTGTCGCGCACGTCCTCGTTCACAACGCCTGCCGCCTCGTCCTGAAGTGTCAGCAGCACGTCGCGCATGAGCGTCCGCGCGCTCGCCAGCGCTTCCATGATACCCGAACGCTCGCGCGCGTTGAGTTCGCGCTTGTTGCGGTCCTCAAGCTGCTTCAATGCTCCACGCGACAGGTAGTCGGCGTTTTGCTCGAGCACCTTTTCCTGTGTGGACTTGACCTCGGCGAGCGGTGCCTTAACGGCGACGATGAGCGACTTGGCGCGGCTGAGCACATCAGCCTCGTCGGCAGCGATGAGCGAATCGATGGCGCGGACCATCTGGCGGCGAGCATCCTGGCGCTCGGCACTCTTAAGGAACTCGATGCCGCGCGTGGGGCTTCCCGCCACGGCGACCGCCATGCGACAGCGCGCGATATCCTGGCCCGTCGCGCGACTCACGGCCTGCGCGGCCACGGTGGGCGACACCAGCCGAAACGGCACGCACTGACAGCGGCTCACGATGGTGGGCAACATCACGTCTGCCGAGGTGCCCAGCAAGATGAACATAACGCCCTCGGGCGGCTCCTCGAGCGTCTTGAGCAGCGCGTTGGCGGTGTTGGCTCGCAGCTGCTCAGCGCGGTCGATGATGTAAACCTTGGCCTTGGCGCGGATGGGCGCCAGCGGCACGTCGTCGAGCAGCTCGCGGGTCTGGGCAATGAGGTAGCCCGTGGCGCTCTCGGGCGTGTAATAGTGCACGTCAGGATGCGTATGCCGAGCAACGCGTACGCAGCTGTCGCATGCTCCGCAGCCGTCCTGCTCGCACAGGAAGGCCTGGGCGAGCGCCCATGCGGCATCGAGCTTGCCGGCACCGGGAGCGCCCAAAAACAGGTAGGCGTGCGATGCGCGGCCGCTGGCGACGGCGTTGGTCAAAAAATCGCGAACGCGCTCTTGGGTGTCGAGCTTGGCCAGCAGGCTTGCCTGAGCGGGGGCCATGTTACTCGGCCTCCTTGGCAAGCGCGGCGGCGACAGCATCTTGCGGAATGTCGAGACCGTACGCGCGAATCTGCTCGACCGTCTTCTCGAAGACTTCCTCGACGGTCGCAGTGGCGTCGATGAGCTTTACGCGGTTTGGCTCCTCGGCAGCAATGGCGCAAAATCCCTGGTAAACGCGCTCTTGGAAGGCCATGCCTTTTGCCTCCATGCGATCTGCCGCGCCACGGGCTGCCATGCGTAGCGCCGCCTGCTCGGGTGTGATGTGGTAGACGAGCGTGAGCGCCGGATGCGTACCGGCGACAGCCAGGTTGTTGGCATCGCGTACCATCTGACGGTCGAGGCCATCGGCAAACGCCTGGTAGCAGGTCGTGGAATCGTAGAAGCGATCGCACAGGACCACCTTGCCGGCCGCGAGGGCGGGCGCGATGACCTCGTGCACCAGCTGGGCACGCGCCGCCTCGTAGAGCAGCAACTCGCAGGTGTCGCCCATCGCCGTATTGGCGGGGTCGAGCAGCAGAGCACGAATCTTTTCGCTGATGGCGGTGCCGCCCGGCTCGCGCAGGCTCACAACCTGGTAGCCAGCGAGTTCGAGCGCGCGGGCAAGCAGACGCGCCTGCGTGGACTTGCCGGCACCATCGACGCCCTCGAGCGTGATAAAGCTATGTTGAGCGGGCTCAAAAGCCATGAGCGCAGCCCCTTCCTACAAGGCGCGTAAATGCAGATATATCAACCAAGCCATGATACCCCAGTGCTCGGCGCGTCCCCAATGGCTAAAGGTGTCTTTCCAAAGTTGCGGTGAAATAGGGACTGATTGAAGCTCTGAGACCGCCAAACAGTCCCTATTTCACCGCAACTTATGATGGGGACTTTTGGACGCTGGGTATAATCGTCGTATTGATTTGAAACGTGGCGAAAGGAGTGGCAATGTCTCGGTATTGCGCCTCGTGCGGCAAGCTTCTTGCAGATGATGCCAAGTTCTGCACCTCGTGCGGTGCACCCGTTGAGCAGACAACCGGAAGCAATGGCCAACCCGCGTTTGAGAAGACCGGCTCCCTCGATACGCCGCAAGCTAAGCCGGACGACCCCCTCGCCTATCGCCCCGACCCCGCCGCCGGCCCTGCAGCGGTCGAAACGACGCAGCGCATACCCGTCGCGGACACCCCGCCCCAACAGCAACCGGCGTCTACATACGCGTCTGGTTCACCGCAGGCCCCCGCCGCAAAAAAGAGCGCTACCAGGGCGCTTGTCGCCGTTATCGTTGTGCTGTTGGCAATCATCATCGCCTTGGTCATCTTTTTTGTGATCAAGCCGTTCGACAACTCCGCTACGCAGACGACTGCCGAGGTAGCTAAGCTGCACCATGACGTCGACGACGATGATCCAAAGCCTCTCGGCAATCCCAACAGCCTGTACGACGATGATGACGATGACGACGAGGATGGCGGCGAAGCAAGCCTCTCCGAACAGAACCTCTACCGTCGCCTGAGTGAATACTACGACCTGCTGGAAGATCTCGATAGCCAGGTCCGTGCCTGCGCAGAGACGTTTAATGGCAGCTATCTGGAAGAGGATCGTACCACCCGTCAAAATCTCGCTGACGTCGCCGAGCGCACGGAGGACACCATCGAGCAGTATTACGACATTGTCGAGGACCTGGACGTCCCCACAAGCTCTAAGAACTACAGCTCGTGGAAGGACATCATTGCTCTGTACGACGACCTGGATCACCGCATCGATGCGATCTGCGATGCCTGGGAGATCAGCTTGAAGTACGCAAAGCCCGCGGACCATAAGAACGAGATCGTGGCGCCGCTGTCGCGCGACAACGTGGCGGGCACCAATGACAATAAGTACCGCCTAGACTTTGAGGAGCGCTATCCCGGCGCCAAACCCGTCGAAGTGAACTAACGCCTTGTCGTTTCCGAGCCGGCAGTTAGGGACGTTCCTAAACTGCCGGCAGAAAAAGGAATGTCCCTAACTGCCGGTCAAAAAAAGAGCGAGGATCATGGGACCCTCGCTCGTTTTTTGGGCAATGTTTCGACTGCGCCGTTACTTGTCGGCGGCTGCTTTCTTGGCAGTCGACTTCTTCGCGGTCGTCTTCTTGGCGGCAGTGGCTTTCTTAGCCGTCGTCTTCTTCGCAGTCGAGGTCTTCTTCGCCGCGCTCGCCTTGGTCGTGGTCTTGCGGCCGCGGGCGGGCTTCTTCTCCTTGGTCGGGCAGTCCATGTTCACGCAGATGCGCCACGGGCCGCGCGCGGTGTTGACCACCACGATGGGGGCGCCGCACTCGGGGCAGGTCTCGCCCGTCGCCTCGAGCTTGCCACGCGCCGGCAGCGGATAGCTCACGCCGCAGTCGTCATAGTTGGTGCAGCGGATAAAGCGCTTGCCGCTCTTCTCGCTCTTGTGTGCGATCAGGTCGCCATGGCGTCCTGCCTCGGCGCACACCTTGCACTCGCCCACCTTAAGGTCAGGCTCGTAGTTGGTGGGGCATGTGGGGTTCACGCAAATCTCGAAAGCCTTTTGGCGGAACGGCTGGCACTTAATGCGCGGCGCACCGCATTCGGGGCACACAGCAGCCTCGCCCTCGAGCGGGCTCACCTTGACGCCGCTCGGCACCGGATAGGTCACGTCGCAGTCGGGCCAGCCCATGCAGCCGATAAAGCTGCCGCGGGTCTTGGCGCTCGTCTTCATAACCAAGTCCTTGCCGCACTTGGGGCAGGCGCCCACGCGCGCATCGGCCGTGACGGCGTCGCTGATAGCATCGCCCAGTTCCTGCGTATGCTTGAGCAGCTCGTCGAGCACACCGGCCAGCAGCGCGCGCGAGTGCGTCACGACATGCTCTTCGGTGTCCTCGCCGCGCTCCACGCGGGTCATGTCGCCGTCGAGCTCGCTGGTCATATCGGGGCTCGTGATGCGCGGGGCAAACTGCGACAGTGCATCGATGATGGCGATGCCCAGCTGGCTCGGCTCCACGGGATCGTTTTTGAGATAGCGCACGGCGTACAGGCGCTCGATGATGCTCGCGCGCGTGGACTTGGTGCCCAGGCCGCGCTTTTCCATCTCCTGCACGAGCTTGCCCTGGCTGTAGCGTGCGGGCGGCTCGGTCTGCTTGGCCTCGAGCTTAATGTCGAACACGTCGACCGCATCGCCCTGCTCCAGCGGCGGCATCTGCTCGTCGCGCTTGAGTCCATACGGATACGCCTCACGGAAACCCGGGGTCACGAGCACATCGCCCGAAGCCACGAACGGCTCAGCATTGACGTCGAGCTCGAGCTTGGTGTTCTCGATGGTCGCGGGACCCATGAGCGTTGCCAGGAAGCGACGGGCGATGAGGTCGTAGAGCTTGCGCTGGCCACCGTCGAGCGCGGACGGATCGCCCTCGCCCGTGGGATAGATAGGCGGGTGGTCGGTGGTTTCGACTTTGCCGCGCGTGGGCTTCATGGGGCCGGCGAGCACCTTTTTGCACACGGGCGCCAGCGCCGGGTTGATCTTTGCAAGGTCGCTCACCACGGCGCCCAGATCGAGCGTCGCAGGGTACACGGTATTGTCGACACGCGGGTAGCTGATGAGACCGGCCATGTAGAGGGACTCGGCGATGCGCATGGTACGCGCAGGTGAGATGCCCTCGGCTGCGGCGGCAGCCTGCAGCGAGGTGGTCGCAAACGGCGTGGGCGGCTGCTGCTTGCGCGAACGCTTGGTCACCGCGGCGACGGTTGCCGTCGCAACGCCGTCAACGTGGCCGTACGCCGCCTCAGCAGCATCCTTGTCGGTAAAGCGCGCCGTCTTGTGCGCAATCTTAAAGCGGTCGTCCTCGGCAGCACCCTGTGCGGCGCCCATGCCGCGGATCTGCCAATAGTCCTCGGGCACAAACGCCATGCGCTCGCGCTCGCGCTCGACCACCAGGGCAAGCGTCGGCGCCTGCACACGGCCGGCAGAGCGCACGTTACCAAAGCCGCCAAACTTGGCGAGCGTCAGGTAGCGCGTGAGCACCGCACCCCAAATGAGGTCGATGTGCTGGCGGCTCTCGCCGGCGTCGGCCAGATTCTGGTCGAGCGAGACGAGATTATCGAAGGCCTGCGTGATCTCGGCCTTGGTAAACGAAGAATACTGGGCGCGGGCGACCGGCAGGTCGGGCGCAACCTCGCGCACCTTGTTGAGGGCGTCCGAACCGATCAGCTCGCCCTCGCGATCGAAGTCCGTGGCGATGATGACACTGTCGGACTTCTTGGCGAGGTTCTTGAGCGAACGAATGAGTTCCTTCTCGGCCGGTAGCTTAATGACGGGCGCCCAGGTGAGGTAAGGCAGGCTCTCGAGTTTCCAGCCCTTGATTGAGATGCCATCGGCAAGAAACGGCTTGCGCTTGGTGTCGTAGGGCGGACGCGCCAGGCCATCGGGTATGTCGGCCGGCAGCATCTCGCCGTCCTCGGTGACCGAATACCAGCCCAGCTTTTTATCGAACAGCACGCTGTCGCAAAAATCGGGCGCTAGGATGTGACCGGCAAGGCCGATGGTCACGCACTCCTCGCCCTTCCACTCAAAACGGTAGATGGCGGTGTTGTACACCTTGTCCTTTTTGGGCTTGCCCGTGGACAGACGCTCGGCAATCTGACGCGCGGCGTCGTTTTTCTCGGCGATGATGAGCTTCAAAAGAGGCTCCTATCTCGTATCTCTGCGGCTACGCCCGCCCGTATGGCGGCCGACTTACGCCCTTGCTTGCTCAATCTGCCCGATGAGCCAATCGCACCAGGCATCCATGCCCTCGCCCTTGCGCGCGCTCACGGCAAACCGCGGCGCCTGCGGATTGAGGTCATCGAGTGTCTTAGTATACCTATCCATGTCAAAATCGAAAGCCGGGGCCACATCGACCTTGTTGAGCAGCTGCGCGCCGGCGTGCTGAAAGATGCCCGGGTACTTGATGGGCTTGTCGTCGCCCTCGGGCACCGAGAGAATCATGATGGACAGGTTTTCGCCCAGGTCAAAGTCGACTGGGCAGACCAGGTTACCCACGTTTTCGATAAAGATGACGTCGATGTTTTCCAGACCCACGGCCTGGTCGAACGCGTCAACGGCCTCCATGATCATGTTGCCCTCGAGGTGGCACAGGCCGCCCGTGTTGATCTGGATGGCAGGCATGCCGGCTTCCTTCATGGTGATGGCGTCGACGTCCGAGGCGATATCGCCTTCGATGACGGCGCAGCGCAAGCCGGCCTTGTCGCGCAGGCGCTCGTTGGTGCCCAGAATCGTTGTTGTCTTACCCGAGCCGGGGCTCGACAAGACGTTGATCACGTAGGTGTTTGTCTCATTAAATCGCTGACGCAGCTGATCTGCCAGGCGCTCGTTGCGCGACAGGATCGGCGACGCGATATCAATCGTTTTCTCGGCCATACTCGGCGCTCCTTACTTCTACCATTTATACCCCGTCCCCAGGTTGCTGGCGGGCTAATCGTCGGGGGTCTCGATCTCGATACTTGCGATGTCGAGTTCGCGGCCGTGCAGCAGACGCACGTTGGAGCCGCCACACTGGGGACAGCGACAATGGAAACGGTCGTGATCAAAGACCTCGCCGCAGTCCAGGCACTCGCTTTGTGGATGGACCTCCTCCACGGCAAGCTCGCAGCCGCGCGTGAGCGGGTCCTCGTCGCGAAACGTCTCCCAGGCAAAGTCGAGCGCCTCGCGCACGACCTCGGTCATATCCCCGATACGCAGCGTTACCAAAACGGCGCGCGAGGCCCCCGCCCCACGCGCCGCGCGAATCACTGTATCGAGTATGCCGTTGACAATGCCAACCTCGTGCATACCGATTTACTCCTCGTCGTCCTCATCGTCCGAGAACAGGTCCAGACGACTCACAAACAGGCCCTCCTTGCCCTCGCGCGCGGTAATGACCACACGGGCGATGGCGAGCGAAATCTCGTAGAGCGAGAGCAGGGCGCCATACATGAGACCCAGCGTAACGGGCGAGCCGTCGGGCGTGATCACAGCCGAACCCACAAGCAGGCCAACGTATACATAACGCCAGGCACCGCGGAAAGCAGCGTAGGACACGATGTGGAAGACGGACAGATAGAAGATGATGAGCGGCAGCTCAAACGCCACGCCAAAGCCGATCATAAAGAGCAGCTCCATGTTGACGTAGTTCTCCAGATCGGGCAGTGCCGTAGCGACGGCCGAGGTCTCGCCGATGAGCCACTCAAAGCCCGCAGGAATGATGATGAAGTAGCAGAAGATGGCACCCAGGAAGAACAGCACCGTCGAGGCGAGCACCGTGGGCACGACCCACTTGCGCTCGTTGGGGCGAAGCGCCGGCAGGAAAAACGCCAGAATCTGCCAGATGATCATGGGCGTGCACATGACCACGGCCATCTTGATGGCCAGCGAGAAGCGCAAGCCAAAGCCGCCGAGCGTGGTAGTGATGTAGAACTTACCGTCCGGCACAAAGGAGCGGATGGGATCTTCCAGGATGTCGAGCACCACAGGCGTGGCGAAATACAGCACGATAGCGGCGGCGAACACCGACACGACCACGATGGTCAGGCGGCGACGGAGCTCTCCCAGGTGATCGAAGAGCGGCATACGCGCAGGTCCGATAGGCATTACTCATCGCCTCCCTTCGGGGCGTCGGCGGCAGCGGCGTCGTCCTCGGCCTCGAGCTCGCGAGCGAGCTGGTCGACGACAGCCTTGCGCTTACGGGGACGACGGGCGTAGAGGTCAGCTGTCGTGGGCTCTGCCGGCTCGGGCTCGGGCTCCGGCTCTGCAGCAGGCTCGGGCTCGGCTGCGGCAGCAGCAGCGGCGGCAGGCTCTGCACCCTTGGCCTCCTCGGCAATACCTTCGTCCTCGGTGGCACCCTCGCTCGCAGCCTTCTCGGCGGCAAGGCGGGCACGGCGCTCGGCAAAGGTCTCCTTCTTTGCGGGCGCGGCCGTCTCGACGGCATCATCGTCCGCATCGGAATCGTCATCGACGGCAGCCTTCTTGGGCTTGACCGGAGCCGAAGCAGCCTCGCTTACCGGATCGATGATCTCGGACTGAACAACGGCCGTCATCTTTTCCTGCGTCTCGCGGAACTGACGGATGGCACGGCCGATCGTGCGGCCCATCTGCGGGAGCTTATCCGGGCCAAACAGCAAAAAGCCGAAGACCACGATGATTGCCAGCTCACCCTCTCCAATACCAAACACACATACCTCCAAGGCTCGATGTGAGTCGAGCCCGCACCGCGCCATTCGGCCGGAACTCGTCTATTCATTCGGTCAAGTATAGCGCCCGGACGCCAAAACGTCCGAGCGCATCACAAACATATGCCAAACGGCACGCCCTTTTGGGGGCAAAGATTATGCCGCCGTGATCGAAATCTCCTGGTCGACGCCCAGCAGCTGAACCACGCGCATCACCTGGGGCTGCACATTAGTGCAGCTAAAGCGCTTACCGTGGTCGACCGCGTGGTGCGCGGCGCCCACGAGCACGCCAATGCCCGTCGAATCGATGTAGCTCACCTGGGCAAAATCGAGCTCAACGGCCTCAGTGGGCTGCTCGAGCGCCAGGTCGACAGCATTGCGCAGGCTATCGGCGTTAGAGATATCGATCTCGCCGGTTACCTTAATGGTGTAGATCTCCGGCGTGGGGTTGGTGGAAATACCCAAATCCATGTATACGCTCCTTTACGTATCGAAAGTGCGGATAGTACTGGGCGCGGACTTGCGGGGCCCTAGGCGTTAGGCGCGCTCGGCACGAGCAAGCTCGGCAGCGACAAGCTTAACGGCCAGCACCAGCACGTCGAGCGCGGCCTCCAGGTCCTCGACCGTGGGATAGCTCGGCGCAATACGGATGTTGGTATCGCGCGGATCCTTGCCATAGGGCCAGGTGGCACCGGCCGGCGTGAGCTTGACGCCCAGGTCGGCGCAAAGCGCGGCGACCTTCTGGGCCGAGCCCTCGGGACCATCGAAGCTTACAAAGTAGCCGCCGCGGGGGTGCGTCCAGGTGGCACAGCCCGTATCGCCCAGGCCCTCGGTGAGCTTGCGCTCAACGGCCTCAAAGCGCGGACGCAGGAACTCGGCATGCTTTTTCATGTGCTCCTTGACCGCCTCGATGGTGGGAAGGAAGCGCACGTGGCGCAGCTGGTTGAGCTTGTCGGCGCTGATGAGGCCGGCCTTCAGGCGCTTGGAGAACTCAGCGATGACCGCGGGGCTCGCACCGATGAAGCCGATGCCGGCGCCCGGGAAGGTAATCTTGGACGTCGAGGCAAAAGCCACCACGCGGTCCTCGGTGCCCGCCGCGCGAGCGAGGTCGAAGATATTGGCGAGCTCGTCGGTCTCGTCGTACAGGTCGTGCACGCAGTAGGCGTTGTCCCAGAAGATGCGGAAATCGGGCGCGGCCGTGGGCATCTCGACCAGGCGACGCACGGTGTCCTCGCTAAAGGTGATGCCCGTGGGGTTGGAATACTTGGGCACGCACCAGATACCCTTGATGGAATCGTCGGCGGCAACGAGGCGCTCGATCTCGTCCATGTCGGGGCCATTATCGGTCATCGCGACGGGGACATTCTCGATACCCAGGTCGGCGGTGATGCCAAAGTGACGGTCGTAGCCGGGAACAGGGCACAGGAACTTGACTTTCTTGCCGTCGTGCGCGGCCTCGTAAGCCTCCCAAGGCTCGCTGCCGCACGAACCGCAGCGCCAAAACATGCCGGCGATATCGTGCTCGATCAGAAGGCTCGACGAACCCAGTACGAGCGTCTGCTCGGCAGGGCAACCCAGGAACTCCCCCGCCAGCTTGCGCGCCGAGGGAATGCCCTCAAAGCAACCGTAGTTTGAGCAGTCGACGTTGCCGTCGTGCAGATCGGCATCGGCATTGAGGATATCGAGCATGGGTCGAGAGATGTCCACCTGGGAGGGCGACGGCTTGCCGCGGGCCATGTCGAGCGCCAGGCCCTTGGCCTTGACCTCGGCGACCTCGGCTTTGAGCGCCTCGATGGCGGCATCGAGTTCGGTGGTTTCCATCTTCTGGTAGATCGTCTGCATGGGTGCGACCTTTCGCGAAGCGGGACGTTGCAGTTCGTCTAAGTATAGACCGCCACAGCCGCAACGGCATGAAGCCGTGATAGATTAAGTTCATCGCAATGATTTACGAATCGCCGCGCATGCCGGCGTGGGGCGCCCAAGGAGGCACTATGGAGTACGGATCGTTTCAGGCCGAGGAATTCGGCGACCTGCAGCGCCTGGTCGACGGGCTGTTTTACGACCGCCACGCCATCGACCGCCTGGATCTCATCGTGCAGGCCGAAATCTTGGACCTGGCGCCCGATCTCATGGAAATCGTCAACCTGCTACCGCCCGGCTATTACGACCGCCAGTCACTTTGCGACCAGCTCAACTCCGCCTTGGCCGCCCACGGCTGGGGCGCCGTCTACGGAACGGTGGAATAAGCCTAGTCATTTAAGAACGTCCCCATTGACTAAAACGCCGCTTGTGATGGTGTCCACAGGCGGCGTTTTCAAACTTGTATATGCTTTTACTTGTCTTTGGGCGCGGGGTGTTTGCAGACCACGCTCATGTAGATCATACCGAGCACGGCGGCGGTGACCGAACCGGCAAGGATGGCGGCCTTGGCAGCCAGAACCTCAAACTGGGCCGTCGGGAAGGCAAGACCGCTGATGAGAATCGACATGGTAAAGCCGATGCCGCCCAGAATGCCCACACCGGCAATCATGTGCCAGTTGACATTGTGCGGCAGCTCGCAGACCTTGAGCTTGACCAAGGCGAACGTCATGCCAAAGATGCCGATCGGCTTGCCCAGCAGCATGCCAAAGTACACGCCGAGCGTCACCGGGTCGGTGAGCAGCGTGCTCATGTCCACGCCCACTAGGCGAACCTGTGCGTTCACGAACGCAAAGATCGGAAGAATCACAAAGTTGACCGGCGTGGAGATCAGACGCTCCATGCGGATGAGCGGCGGGGTGACGCGGTGCATGACGCGCTCGACCTTAGTGGTCGAAACGGTAAAGTCATGCTGGCCCAGGATGTGTGCCTCGTCATCGTAGCGGTCATCGAGCAACGGCAGGCACTCGCCCAACCAATCGGTAAGGCTATCGAGCTTGACGCCGCACTTGGCCGGGATGGTAAAAGCCAAGATGACGCCGGCAAGCGTGGCGTGTACGCCGCTCTTGAACATGCAGAACCACAACAGCAAACCCAGTACCGAATACGGGGCAAGGCGGTAATGCTGCGTCTTGTTGAGCCACACGAGCGCGCAGGTCACAAGCGCGGCGGCGCCCAACCAAAACGGATTGGGGCTCTGACCGTAGAAGATGGCGATGGCGGCGATAGAGATGAGGTCGTCGGCGATGGCGAGCGTCGAGAAGAACACGCGCACGCCGTTGGGCACGCGATTGCCCAAAAGCGACAGCACGCCCAGTGCGAAGGCAATATCGGTTGCCATGGGGATGGCCCAACCGTTGTGAGCGCCGGCATGGTTAAAGATCAGGTAGATGCAGGCGGGAACGACGACGCCACCCACGGCCGCCAGCATGGGAAGCATGGCCTGACGCGGATTCTTGAGCTCGCCGACCGTCATCTCGTACTTAAGCTCAATACCCACCAACAAAAAGAAAATCGCCATGAGAAAGTCGTTGACGAAAAGCTCAACGGTGAGACCGGCCGTAAGGTTGCCCAGACCCACATACAGCGGGGTCTCCAAAAAGTGATGGATGGCCTCGTAGGCATCGGTATTGGCGCAAATGACGGCGGCGATGGCGGCGAAGACCATGACGGCGGCGGAAATCGTGCCGTTCTCGGCGATGCGCTCCCAGATGTCGTGACGCTCAAAACGCTTGCGCTCACGGACGTTGAACAGCTGCTCGGGTGCTGCCATGGGCGGCTCCTTTCACGGGAAGGCTCCCGTCTTAAAAAAGCACGGCCCGCCCAAGTGGCGGCGCCGCGCTCTAACGTATTACGCTTGCATCTAGCCTACCCTGCACGACAAGCACGCAGGCGTGGCCGAAAAGCGGAACCACAGGTTGAACATTATTTGCCCAACGGCACGGGCACGCCTGTCCAAGAGACGACGCGGCGCCATGCACAAAAAACGACCGGAGCGCGGGGCGTCCGCGATCCGGTCGTGGCGTTTAGTGAACTAAACCTAGCAGGCGGCCATGATGGGGGCAGCGACCTGCTTCTTACGGGAGAGGACGCCCGGCATCCAGACGCCGTCGTGCTCGTCGGCAATGCCCAGGCCTTTCTGAGCGGCCTCGGTCTCGCCCTCGAGCAGGACCTGCGAGCCCTCCTCCATGATGTCGGTGATGCACAGGACAATGCCGTCAGCGCCCTTCTCGGCAGCGTAGGCGCGCATGGCCTCGCGAATCTCGTCGATCATGCCGAGTGCGCGGGTCTTGTCGACAGTCTCGTACTGGCCGATGAGCAGCTTCTTGCCGGCGGGCTCGAACATCTTGATGTCGTTGCCGACCATCTCGGCAGCGGTAAAGGAGCCGGACGGACGGGTGAGGAAGACCTCCATGCCAAACTTGACCGGGTCGACGCCCACCTGCTCGCCGAGCTTGGCGGCGACGGCGCGGTCGACATCGGTGGTGGTGGGGCTCTTGAGCATGAGCGTGTCGGTCATCATGGCCGAGAGCAGCAGCTTAGCCTGGACGTCGGAAAGCTCAACGCCGAGCACGCCGGCGAGCTTGGTGACGATGGTGCAGCTGGAGCCCCAGGGCAGGCAGATGTAGTGCAGCGGGCCGGCGGTCTCGAAGTCGCCGATGCGGTGATGATCGACAACGCCAAAGACCGTGGCGTCCTTAAGGCCGGCGACGGACTGGGCAGACTCGTTGTGGTCGGTGAGGACGACGAGCTGACCGGCCTCGACGGACTCGATCACGCGGGGCTCGGCGATGCCGGCGTCGGCGAGCAGCTTGGCGGACTCGGCCGGAAGCTGACCAAGGGCGCAGGCCTCGTAGGTGTTGCCGGCATACTCAACCTGGTTGAGCAGCTGGGACAGGACGACGGCGCTCATGATGGCGTCGTTATCGGGGTTCTGGTGACCAAAGACAAGAACGTTTGCCATGGATATCCTCCACTTGATATGTGTACTTGGACGTAGCTATGGTAGCACGCCGATGCCGAGCCTTCGCAGACGGAAGGGTCACGGCATATTTTGGGGCAGGCATGGGGGCCAAGACTGTCCCTTTTGCACCGTGTTGGTGCAAAGTAACCTGACCCCCTTGCACCAGCTATTTACCGGCGGCGCGCAGGGCTACGTAGGCGGCACCGATGATGCCGGCGTCGTTTCCGAGCGAAGCGACCTTAATGGGCGTCTCGCGCGAGGCAGAGAGCGCGTACTGCTTAAAGTGCTCGCGAACCTTGTCGAGATAAACATCGGCCGAAGCGGACGCGCCGCCACCGATCAGGAACATCTCGGGGTCGACCACGTTGGCGATAAGCGCCAGGGCGCGGCCAAGGTAGTCGGCCATGGTGTCGGCTGCGGCCAGCGCGAGCTTGTCGCCCTCGCGGCAGGCCTGGAACACGTCCTTGGAATCGGAGGGGCCGGTGAGCTCAATGGGCTCGACGCCCGCCTTCTTGCACTCGGCAAGGTAGTTGCTCACCACGCCGGTGGCGCTGGAATACTGCTCCAGATGGCCATGGCCGCCACAGCCGCAGGTGCGCTCCTCGGCCGGGTTCAGGCACATGTGGCCAATCTCGCCGCCGGCGCCCACAACGCCCGATACCACGTCGCCGTTAACGATAACGCCGCCGCCCACGCCGGTACCGATGGTGACCATCACCACGTTCTGCACGCCCTTGGCAGAACCGAGCCAGGCCTCGCCCATGGCAGCGGCGTTGGCATCGTTCTCATACTTAACGACCGCATCGGGGCAGTGCTTCTGAATGGCGACCCTCAGCTCGGGCAGGTTAATGGCAATGTTGGCCTTGACCTTGGCATCGCCCGACGCCGGGATGGGACACGGAACGGCCAGGCCAATGCCCGCCACAAAGGCACGCGGAATCTGTGCCTTGGCGACCACCTGGTCGATAGCCTCGGTCACCGCGGCAAAGCCCGCGGCGTCAACGATAGGAGGCGTGGGCACGCTGGCCTTGGCAAGCAGGTTGCCGTCCTCGTCGAACAGGCCCTCCTTAACCGAAGTGCCGCCGACGTCGATGCCGATGTAGTACTGCTTAGGTTCCATGGGAGCCCACCTTTCTCGTTTAAACATTGCCTGTATGGTACCGCTCTCAAGGCAAAAACCTACCAAAAAGGGACAGGTTTGTTTTGGCAGGTTTTATCTGGGGTAACGCAATTGGCTGCCCAACAGGCCGCGCAAGACCATCCCCAAAAATAAAGGCGCCGGGAGGCGGAGGCTCCCGGCGCCCGTCAAAGGGACTATGTTGTCTGTTGGACCGCACGGTCCGTCGCGGCGATAACGCCGACTAGGCCTGAAGTGCCTGCAGCTGCTTGTGAACCTCGATGAGCTCCGTCGCCATGACGCGCATGGTCTCGGTGCCGGCCATCTGGTCCTCGGCATGCAGCAAAATCAACGGGGCCTCGCCGTTACGTTCGCCGTTGGCCTCCTTCTTCAGAAGCCCCATGTGAACATCGTGGCCACCGTTATAGGCCTCGTCGCCCTGCTTGATAAGCTCCTCGGCGGCGTCAAAATCGCCCTCCTTGGCCTTTTGCACGGCATTGATGTACATGCTCTTAGCGGTACCGACGTAGCTGATGATCTCAAAGCAGGTCATCTGCAGTTCGTTCATATCCTCCATGCAGAGCACCTAGCCCATCACGCTGACGCAGTGGTCGATGATGCCGGCAGCGTTCATGCGGCCGTAGTCGACCATGTTGATGACCTCGACCGGAAAACGACCGGCGGCCTCCTTCTCAAAATCGCCCTTGGTGTAGCCGATCTGCGGACCAAGCAGCAACATGTCGCACTCGTCCAGGTGATCGTGGGCCTCGTTCATGGGACGAGCCTCGACCTCAATATCCAGACCACGGTTTGCAACCTCGGCCTGCATCTTCTGGACCAGCAGGCTCGTGGACATACCGGCATTGCAGCAGAGCATGATCTTCTTCATGGTTTCCTCCTTATAACTGCGCGGCGCGCAGACGACAACTGGTTTTATTCCTTGCGGCTATTGTGCCCACCCCCCCTGCATCTTTACACAAGGGAGAGAGCTGCGGGCACCGGCGCCGCGTACCGGCGCCCGCAAAGGTGAAAGGGACGAACGTTAGGCGTTCTACTCGGCGAGAGCCTCCTGCTTGGCGATTGCCTTCTCGGAAATCTTCATAAAGGGCAGGTAGACGGCCATGCCAATGACAATCTCGATAGCCTGCCACACGCCAGCGCGCCAGTCAAAGCCCGTAGCGAGCAGGGCATTGATGACGGGAGGCATGGTCCAGGGCACCTGGGCGATGCAGGGGCTGATGATGCCTGCGCAGGTAAGGCCATAGGTGATGCCGATGAACAGGTCGGGAAGGAGGACAAACGGGATCATGAGCGGCAGGTTGTACACGATGGGGTAACCGTAGATAACCGGCTCGTTGATGTTGAACAGACCAGGCAGGATAGCCATCTTGGAAACGGTCTCGGAAGCCTTGTTTTTGGAGAACAGGAGCGTGTCGAGCAGGAGCATGAGGGTGCAGCCCGAGCCGCCGATGAGGGCGAAGCTGTTAACGATCTGCATGTTCATGTAGTGATCGGGCTGGATGGTGCCACCGGCGGCAAAGGTAGCCATGTTGTCGACGATGAGCATGGTCAGGATCGGCTCGACGGTAGCGCCAGAGATGGTGGACTGGTGAATACCGACGCAGAACAGCAGGTTAGCAAGGGTGTAGATGAGGATAACAGCCCACGGACCAGCGTTCATGATGCTCTTGAGCGGGTTGGAGATGCACGTGGAGATGATGGTGCACAGATCGGTGCCGGCGCACACGGCGAGCAGGGCTGCGGCAAGAGCGAAGACCGCGAGGTTAAGCAGCATCGGAATCATGACGTTGAAGGAGTTGGAGACCGCGGGAGGCACGCCCTCGCCCAGCTTAACCTTGAGCTTCTCGACGCCAGAAATCTTGATGAAGAGCGAGACGGAAAGCAGGGCGATGATAATAGCCGAGAACAGACCGTTGGTGCCGGTGTTGGCAGTCGAAAGGGCGCCCGTGACCTCGGCGGAGGTGATCTTGTCGGTGAGCAGTGGGCTCGTGGCGGCAAGCGTGGCGGTGATCTGCTGCGGCATCATGATGACGAAGGCAGAGATAGCGACGACCATGCAAGCAAGCGGATTATCGAAGCGCTTGTTCTTAGCGAGGCTGTAGCCAATCAATCCGGCCAAGATAATGGCAGAGACGTTGAGGGTGCCCAGCGTAATCGCCGAACCCCACGTCTGAAGGTTGGCAAGGCCCGCCGCATCGAGCGGGAACAGAGGGAACACGACGTTGTTAATAAGAACCGCGATACCCGCAAGGATATAGAGCGGCGTGATGGTCGCGAAGGCGTCACGCAGGGAACGCAGGTGAACCTGGTTTCCCACCTTCGCAGAGACCTCGGCAAACTTGTCGAGGAAGCTCTTTCCGTTGTCACTGGCCATGATTGCTCCTAACTTTCAAATCCGGCCTTTCCTATGCGCACGGTGGTCTGTCGCCCTCTGCCACCAGATGTGCCATGTGTTGCGCGCGGCGGCGCGCGGTCTGGACGTTCGTCCGGTCGCTAATCAACCACGTGGGTCGTGGCGACCTGTTTGAGCCAGGCCGCCGACTTCTTAAGACGGCGCTTATAGCCATCCATCAGATCGACCTCGACAAAGCCATAGCGATTCTTAAAGGCATTGGCCCAAGACCAGTTATCGATGACGGCCCAATAATGGTATCCGCGGCACTTGGCGCCCTCGTCGATGGCCTTGGCCACCCACTCCAGGTGCTGACGTACAAAGTCGACGCGGTAGTCATCCTGGATGGTTCCTTCGGCGTCACGGTTCTTGTATTCGTCCATGATGCCGATGCCGTTCTCGGAAACGAACCACTCAAGATCGGGGTAGTTCTTAGCGCAGTCCATGCCAAAGTCGTAGAGGCCCTGCGGGTAGATCTCCCAGCCGCGGCTCTCGTTCATAACGGCGTCGGGCCACACGTACTCGTCGGCAAAGTGCGGCAGACCGTACTGGTCGATCTTGCTCGCCGGCGCCTGAACGCGCGTGGGGTGGTAGTAGTTGCAACCGAGCCAGTCGACAACACCCTGCTTAAGAATCTCTTGGTCGCCGGCACGGAACGGAAGCTTAACGCCGCCCTCGGCCAGGCTGTCGAGCACGTCGGCGGGAAGCTCGCCCTTGGTAATGAGGTCGAGCCACCAGCGGTTGTTGATGCCGCTGGTCATACGCATGGCCTCGAGGTCCGCCTCGCTGGGGTTCTCCTTGGTGTAGACCGGGGTAAAGCAGTTGATCATGCCGATCTTGGCATCAGCGCGAACGGCGCCCTCGTCATAGGCCTTACGATAGTTGGCCACGGCCAGCGCATGTGCCAGCGAGATGTGATACTGCACGGTGCGAGCACGGTTGAAGTCGTGGAGTTGCGGGAACCACACGCCCTCCTGATAGCGCTGCTCGGGCTCGACGATGGGCTCGTTAAAGGTGAACCAGTACTTGATCTCCTGGCCAAACTCGTGGAAGGCGACGTCGGCGTAATGTGCGTAAGCCTCGACAACCTCACGGCTCTCCCAGCCGCCACGGTTAAAAAGGTAGGTGGGCATGTCAAAGTGGTACAAGTTGACAAACGGCTCCAGGCCGGCTTCGCGAGAGGCGCGGAACAACTCGTGATACCACGCGGCGCCTTCCTCGTTGAGGTTGCCGTCGGCATCGAGCAGACGGCTCCACTGGATGGAAGTGCGATAGGTATCCAGGCCCAAGTCCTTCAAAATGCGAAGGTCTTCCTGGTACTTGGCCATAAAGTCATTGCCGGCGTAAGAGCCAACGCAGTTGTAGAACGAGCCCAGATCCTGGATGGACCAGGTATCCCACAGGTTCTCGAGCTTGCCGCCCTGGTTCCACTGACCCTCAGTCTGCGGGCCGGACATAGCAGCGCCAAAGAAGAAGTCGTTGGGCAGCTGATACTGTGCCATCAAAGTCCTCGCTTTCGTGTTCTAGAGCTTCCGGTTGGAGACGGGTTTGCTTTGGCAGGTTATCCGGCGCGGGCGCGCACCGGTCATACCGATATCCAACCCGCCAAAACAAAACCGTCCCCAAACGGTCGATCCTGTTCTGCGGAAAGATTCCGTTCGTTGCTTAAACTATAGCGCTCTAATTCTAAAAGTAAAGCGTCTTTTTCTTTTTTCTTTCTCGAGCTTCTTAGATAAAGGTTATATGGGTGCCTTGTTAAGGGTTATACTTACTTGCGTATTGATATATGTCGGAAAGGAGGTTCAATGATTCCCAAATACGAGGCGATAGCTGCAGATATTCGTCGAAGCATCGAGGATGGCACTCTTAAACCGGGCGACAAGCTTCCCACCGTCGTTGAGTTCTGCGAGCTCTATAGCGTTTCCAAAATCACCGTCAAACGAGCTATCGAGCAAATCACCGAGGAAGGTCTTATTACCAGCCGACGCGGATCGGGTACCTACGTTAAGGACACGGCGGGACTTCCCGGTCAGGCGTTTTTCCAGGGCAAAAACGACCGTGCCCAGGGCTTTTCGTATGAGCACCGCGGGGAGAAGGTGACCTCGGTGGTCTACGATTTCTCGATTGTTAATCCACCAGCGGACATCGCAGCCCAGCTGGGAATTGCCGAGGATGACTTTGCCTATCACATCGTGCGCGTGCGTCAGGCCGATGAGAAGCCCATCGTTATCGAGTACACCTACATGCCCCTCGAGCTGATTCCAGGCCTTAAAAAGAAGGACCTGTACGGATCGGTCTACCACTTCATCCGCGAGCAATGTGGGCTGAAGATTTCGAGCTTCCACCGTACCATTCGCGCCGTGGCAGCAACCGAGGAAGAAGCCGAGCGCTTGGACACCAAGCCTGGCTCTCCCCTGCTCGAGCTCACCCAGATTGGCTTTTTGGACAGCGGCGCCGCCTTTGAGTATTCGGTCTCGCGCAACGTTGGCGACCGCTTTGAGTTGCACAACGTAACGTTGGCATAGGTTTTTGTAGTCATCCGGGCGCTCGCTTTGAGCTGTTTTGTGCAGCGCCCGCGCAACACAATGGGGGTATGAACATGTCCGATTTGATTAAGCTGACGCCGATCTTCCACGAGAAGATCTGGGGCGGTCGCCAGCTCGAAACCGTATTTGGCTACGACATTCCCGATGGACCCATCGGTGAGTGCTGGGCCATCTCGGCCCACCCCAACGGCGACTGCCAGATTGCGGAAGGCCCGTATGCAGGCCACACGCTGTCGTGGCTGTGGGCCGAGCACCGCGAGCTCTTTGGCAACTGCGAGGGCAAGGAGTTCCCACTGCTCATTAAGATTCTGGACGCCAAGGACGACCTTTCGATCCAGATTCATCCCAACGACGAGTACGCCGCCAAGCACGAGAACGGCAGCCTGGGCAAAACCGAGTGCTGGTATGTGCTGGACTGCGAGCCCGGTGCCACGATCATTGTCGGCCAGCGCGCGCACGACCGCGCCGAGGCCGCGCAGATGATCGAGGACGGCCGCTGGGACGACATGCTCAACGTACTGCCGATCCACAAGGGCGACTTTTTCCAGATTGATTCCGGTACCGTGCACGCCATCAAGACCGGCACGCTCATTTTGGAGACGCAGCAGTCGAGCGACGTGACGTATCGCCTGTACGACTACGACCGTCCCGGCACCGACGGCAAGCTGCGCCCACTGCACATTGAGCAGAGCCTCGACTGCATCGACTTTGATGCCCAGGCTCCGACCGACGGCACGGTGACCGCGCCCGAGGTGAACGGCGTGACCGAGCTCGAGTCTAACTCCTGCTACACCGTCGATCGTGTGCGCGTCGACGGCAGCAAAACCCTCGACCAGCGCTGGCCCTTCATGTGTCTGTCGGTCATCGACGGCGAAGGCACCGTCTGCGGCGACCCCGTCCACAAGGGAAGCCACCTGCTGGCCCCGAGCACCGTCAGCTCCATCGACCTCGAAGGCAAGATGGAACTGATCATCAGCCACCTGTAGGCCACCGGTCCCCAAGCGCTCGCCGGGACGGGGCGCGGGGTTTGGTCGCCTGCTCGGACAGTCCTGCTCGCACGGAGAGCACATTAAGTGCTCTCCGGCTCGTGCGGAACTCGCGATCGACCAAACCCCGCGTCCCGTCCCGGCGAGCCTCTGGCTAGTTACGACAATCAAAAAGCAACAAGGGGCTCCCCCGCTCATCAAACGGGAGAGCCCCTCACCATACATAACGAATCAAGGTGCCTATAGGTAGACCTTTTCGAGAAACGATAATGTGTCCTGAAGACGCGCTCTCTCTTTACGATCGGTCTGCCGATTTACATAAGAAGAAAAGTCCGCAAAGAAGTCTCCGGCGTCAGCCCTCATTTGCTCTATTAGCTCCAAGCGAGCCGAAGGCGGCAACAAACCCGCAAGTCGAACAATATCCGAGCGATGCTTTCGTCGATCTTTATCGTTGCAATGGCGCCCTTCTTCATAGCTCCTATTGATATCAATGTGTGCACGCATCTTGAGGGGAATGATATGGAGCGCATCGAGCAACGTAATGCCCTCTACGTTCGTTGCGTTGTCGCGAATAAATTCGTAGTAGCCATCGTCGAGAATAATTGCCGAAAGACTTGATACGGCCCCGTCAAAGGAAAGAGGTGCCACTTCGCTCGTTTCATCTTCGAGCACAAAATCAGGATGTCGGGCGAATAGCTCAATTTGGCCGGGATAGTCTAGGACTTGCCTTGATCCTTCGGGCAAACAGAACCGATAGTAAGTGCACTTTCCATCGCCGACCTTCCCAGTCTCATATCCGACAGCTTTGATAAATGCCCACAATGCAGTGGCGAATTCAACGCCTTCCCCATCAACAATTACGACGATATCCAAGTCTTCAGTAGCTCTAAACGAATCGCCCTCATTGTCAAATAGAACGCTGCAGGCCCCTCCACCAATAAGGACGTAACCGCCTTTACAGCCGCTCATGGCATCGGCAAATCGCTCTATTCCCCTCACTTTTGACATATCGTCCTCCTGAGCTGTTCGACCGCGTCGAGCAGACGATCTTCTTTGTAATCTGCTTTTGCGCAAGCAACGTATAAGGAAAACGGGTCGACACACTGCAAACCCGTCGCGTCAAAACTAATATCGGACGGCGCGTCCACGGGATACGACCAGACCTCAATCACAACTGCCGCCGGTTCGTACCACTGAGCCTCCAGCCATCTGTCGCCCATATGCTCTTTCAAGGCCTCTAGCTGATATTTTTCGAGAGCAATGGTTGGAGCAGAGTCTTCATGGGCAAGGTCGGACATATAGCTAAGGGCAGACACACCGGAAAGCAGCGCATCAACGGCACGTAGCTCTGTTCTCTCGATAACCTTCTTGAGCCGGATTCGCTCTAAAACTGGCGTGCGAAGATAGTCCTCAAACCCATCTAGCAACGTCTCGGTCGACAGCCCGGCGTCGCACAATATACGCTTTTTGCCGTCCCGCATAATCAACCCAGGAGCTATAGCGGCGATTTCCGAAAGATAGCCGCTGACGCTTGCCGCGCTTTTGCCACACAGACGCGCTAGGTCGCCGGCGGAGCAGTCAACCCATCGTCCCGCAATGAGATTTAGGACGATTCGTTGAGATTGGGGCGAAAGCGGAGCAGCGGGAGAAGCACCCAGCACCTCATCGGAAATAACGGCTCCGATAAACGGCAGGAACGCATTTCGCTCATCTCGGATATATGCGATTCCCTCCGAAGAAAGCGCGCGCATAAAACCTAAATCCATAGCATCCCAGCAAATTACCACCGGGTGAACATCTAACTTGCGCACCGCACTGACGAGATTTCGCGCCGAAATGACACTGGGCGGTTCCTTTGGTTCCGCAACAATAAAACGGCCCTGTTTAGACATGCCGAGCCGTGCCAAGCGAAGCGAATACCGCTCAAGATACATGCGAGGAATCTGCATCTCAACTGGCTCCGGGTCGATAGCGAGCTCTAAAGAGAAGAGTCTTTTTGGGAGGTAGTTTATCAGCATGTACAATCACCGTTTTCATTTCGGTTACATTTTAGCGTCTATCTGAAATTATACTGAATCGTATAAAATCATCAATCATCAAAGCCAAGCGCACCATTCAAAACGCAACAAGGGGCTCCCCCGTTCTTTAACGGGGGAGCCCCTTGCCATGTCTAAGTATTCAGCCCACCCGGCTCTCCAGATCAAAAAGCGAACGAGCAGAGCGACGTTCGCAAGCACCGTTACCCAAGGACCTGGGCGGGCGTATAGGGCAACATCGATCGCGAGTTCCGCACGCAAAGGAGAGCACTTAATGTGCTCTCCGTCTTGCGCAGGACTGCCCGAGCAGGCGATGTTGCCCTATACGCCCGCCCAGGTCCGCCGGGATCACGACAGCTTGACGATCGGTGCAAAACCTTTCATCAGCTTTTTGGTCTGGCCGGTTTTTTCGAACTGCACCTCGATCATGTCTCCGGCGACCGAGATCACGGTACCCGTGCCAAAGGTCTTGTGGCTCACGGTATCGCCCGCGGCAAAGTCCTGCGATGCACTGGCGCGATCGACCTTGCGCTCCACCGTCGGCGACACCTTGGACGACGGCTTTTTGGCTCGCGGCGCGCCCGAGCCAAAGGTCGAGGCAACACGGCCGGCGTCGGGCGAGACCCCACGATGGCGCTCGGTCCCATAGCTGCTGCCGCCAAAGAAATCGTCGAAGCTCGACCCGCCGCGCGAGCCGGAGCCGCCCGTCGAGCGCGTATGCGAGCCAAACACCTTGCCGCCGTACATATCCGAGCCCATGCCCGAGCCAAAGGTACCGCGACGGTCACCGCGCTTCTCCCAGCCCGTGCCCTCAAACCCGGCAGAACCGATACCGCTAAACTCGATATCCTCAAACGGAATCTCGTTGAGGAAGCGCGAGCGCGGGTTAGCAGAAGTTGAGCCGTACGTGCGGCGCGTGGCCGCATAGGTCAAGAACAGACGCTTACGGGCGCGCGTGATGGCAACGTAGGCCAGGCGACGCTCCTCCTCGAGCTTACCCGGATCATCGCTGCCGCCAAAGTCGTGCACGTGCGGGAAGATACCCTCCTCCATGCCGGCCACGAACACCGCCGGGAACTCCAAGCCCTTGGCGGAGTGGATGGTCATCATGGTGATGGCATGCGTCTCGCCGGCCAGGGAATCCAAGTCGGAGCGCAGGGCCAGCCACTCCATGAGTGCCGGCAGCGCCTTACAGGTGAGCGGACCGTAGGTGCGCTCAATCTCGTCGGCATGCACGGCACCCGCCGGCATCTCCGTCGGCGCGGCATACGCGTTGCCCGCGATGGCAGCAGCCAGGGCATCCTGCGGAGACAGCGCCGGAGCAGCCAGACTATCGAGCGGATTGGAGCCCGCGGCATCGCGCGCGCCGACGAGTGCCTCAAACGAGGATGCCGGGGCAGATGGCCCCGGTTCGGGCGCAGGCGCGCTCACCACGACGGGCTCGGGCTCGGCGCCGGCAGGCACGTCGGCAACACCGGCTGCGCGCAGCTCTTCCAAGCTCTCGAGCGTACCCTCGATGTCCTCGTGCGTCTCCTCAAATTCGGCAGCGACGCCCAGGAATTCCTGGATGTTCTCGGCGCGGCTCTCGGACTCCATGGTGCCCTCGGCGCGGAAAGCCTGCAGTAGGCCCGTCTTATCGACAATCATCTCGACAACGTCCTTGAGCTCGCCGTCCATGCGGCGACCCTCGCGCACCAGCGACACAAAGCTCGACAGGCCGTTGCGCACCTTGGCGCTAAACATGCCGGTTTCGGCACACGCGATCTCGCAAGCCTGGAAGAACGAGCAGCGGTTGTCGCGCGCCAGCTGCTCGATCTTTTGGATCGAGGTGGAACCGATGCCGCGGCGCGGTGTGTTGATGACGCGCTTGACGCTCATCTCGTCGGCCGGGTTCACGATCATCTTAAGGTAGGCCATGACGTCGCGGATCTCGGCACGGTCGAAGAATCGCGTGCCGCCCACGATCTTGTAGGGCACGCCCGCGCGCAGGAACATATCTTCGAGGATACGCGACTGGGCGTTGGTGCGATAGAACACGGCGATGTCGTCGTAGCTCGTGCCTTTGGCATGCAGTTTCTCGATCTCGCCGGCAATCCAGCGACCCTCGTCGCGTTCGTCGCTCGCCTGGAAGGCCTGGATCTTCTCGCCATCGCCCTCGGCCGTAAACAGGCGCTTGTCCTTGCGCTGCGAGTTGTGGCGCACCACGGCGTTGGCGGCGCTCAGGATGTGACCCGTAGAGCGATAGTTCTGCTCCAGCTTGACGGTCTTGCAGTTTTTAAAGTCCTTCTCAAAGTCCAGGATGTTGGTGATGTCGGCGCCACGCCAGCTGTAAATGGACTGGTCATCGTCGCCCACGACCATGAGGTTTTGGTACTTAGCGGCCAGCAGGTTGGCGATTTCGTACTGGACGTGGTTGGTGTCCTGATACTCGTCGACGCTAATGTAGCGGAAGCGCTCTTGGTACTTATCGAGCACCTCGGGACGGGTGCGCAGCAGCTCGAGCGCGCGCACGAGCAGGTCGTCAAAGTCCATCGCATTGGCGGCGCGCAGGCGGCGCTCCAGCTCTAGGTAGACCTGCGCGGCCTTTTTGTCGTTGGGGCTATCGGCGCTCTTGAGCATGTCCTCGGGGCCGATCATGGCGTTTTTGGCCGAGCTAATCTTGCTGCGGATCATGTTGATGGGGAACTGCTTTTGCTCGATGCCGAGCGCCTGCATAATGTCGCGCACCATGCGCTTTGAGTCATCGTCATCGTAGATGGTGAACTGGCCGGTGTAGCCCAACAGGTCGGCGTCCTCGCGCAGCATGCGCACGCACATAGCATGGAAGGTGCACACCCACATGCCACGGGTGCCGCTGGGAATGAGTGCCGCCAGACGCTCGCGCATCTCTGCCGCGGCCTTGTTGGTAAACGTAATGGCAAGAACCTGCCAAGGCTTAACACCCAGGTCGCCGAGCATATGTGCGATGCGGAAGGTCAAGACGCGGGTCTTGCCCGAGCCGGCGCCGGCGAGCACCAGCAACGGGCCCTCGGTGGACAGGACCGCCTCGCGCTGGGCGGGATTAAGGCTGTCGATGTCGACGAGCGGTTTGGCGGGCTTGGGCGCCGGCGCGGGAGCGTCGTAGATGTCGAGCGGAACGAGCTCGGGCTCCGGCGCAGCGGGGGCGGTGTATGCATCGAGCGGCACGGGTTCCGGCGCGGGCGGTACGGGTACCGCGGCGTTCTTTTCCCAGGGCAGGGGCTGGGTCATGGGCGACTCCTCATCTGACGGACGGCGCGCCTGCGGGCGGCGCCATAGTTTGAGCCGTACCAGTATACCGAGCCGCGCGGACACCGACGCAAATCACACCACGACTCCGTGCGCCACCGTCAGGCCCGCCCCAGCGGATTTAGTGCATTGGGGGGCCACCGATGTCATGGCAGCAGCGAGCGGCGGCCAGAGCGAACAAATTGGCATGAAAAGGGGGCGGCATAGACCTTTTGGTCATGCCACCCCCTTTGAATGACAAGTTGTCGCTCTGGTCGCCGCGCAGCGTCAACCAAGTTACAGGCCGAGCATAGGCTCCAGGACAAAGAAGTACGCGAGCACCACGATGCCCAGGATGATGCGGTAGACGCCGAAGCACTTGAAGTCGTGACGGCGCACGAAGCCCATAAGCCACTTGATGGCAATGAGCGACACCACAAAGGCGACGACGCAGCCCACGCCCAGGATGGCGATTTCGTTGGTGCCGAACGTGCCGCCCTTAATAAAGTACTTGACCAGCTTGAGCGCACTCGCGCCAAACATGACGGGAATGGCCAGGAAGAACGTAAACTTGGACGCCACCGAACGCGTGCAGCCCAAAAGCAGGCCACCGATGATGGTAGAACCGGAACGAGACGTACCAGGCACCAGCGAAAGCACCTGGAAGCAGCCGATACCCAGCGCAGTCTTCCAGCTCAGGTCCTCGAGCGTGGCGATGGAGCCAAAGTCCAGGTTATCATCATCGTCCTCATCCTCGGCGGTAGCCGCGGCGGACGCCGCAAAGTGCGTACCGGCAGGACGTCCACCCGACACCACAGCACGCGAACCAAACGAACCGGCAACGGCTATTTCCTCGCGCTTGCTCGCGCGCCAGTTCTCGATCACGATAAACAGCACGCCGTACACAATGAGCGCCAGCGCCACGACGGGAGCATTGTAGAAATGCTCCTCCATCCAGTCGTTGAGCGGCAGGCCGATCGCCGCCGCAGGAATGCAGCCGAGCACAATCTTGCCCCACAGCACCCAGGTGTCACGACGGCCCTCCTTGCCCTTGCTGGGAGAAAACGGATTAAGGTCGTAGAAGAACAGGACGCAGACGGCCAAAATGGCGCCAAGCTGAATCACGACCAGAAACATATTCCAGAACGTCTCGCTCACGTTCATCTTGACGAACTCGTCCACCAAGATCATGTGACCGGTCGACGAAACAGGCAGCCATTCGGTGATGCCCTCGACCAGGCCCATGAAGGCAGATTTTAGAAGCTCGATGATATCCAAAGGGACCCCCTCGTTAGACACCCGCCGATATTGTTCTGCGGACGGTGCGGGCGATGTCCCATTATCAACCGTTGACGGCGCGCCTGCGCCTACCCTTACCAAAAAACTCGCCCGTTCACAGAATTGCGAGCGGTCAAACCCAAATCCTTGGGTATAACTGCAACAAGATAAAGTGTCCGGCGGCCACGCATCCGCGCCCGCCCGATGCACGAGCCCCACGCCCGTGCGATAGACCAAGGAGGAAACCATGAACGAGGGCTACACCAAGGTATTTGTTTCACTCGACGGTACTGAGCAGCAGGATTTTGTGCTCGCACGCGCCATCAAGGTCGCCGCGAACAACGGCGCCAAGCTGATTATCGGCCACGTTATCGATTCCACGGCACTCGAGAGCGCCGGTTCCTATCCGGTCGATCTGGTCAACGGCCTAGAGGAGGCATTTAAGAACTCCATCGCCAAGCAGCTCGAAGAGGCCAAGGCCAATCCCGACATTCCCGAGGTCGAGGTCATGATTCGCGCCGGCCGCATTCGCGAGACGCTCAAAGACGAGATGCTCGACGTGGTCAAGCCCGACCTGGTGCTCTGCGGCGCTCGTGGCCTGTCCTCGATCAAGTATGCACTCCTGGGTTCAATTTCGACGTTCCTGCTGCGCAACACCGACTGCGACATCTTGGTCGTGAAGTAGCAAACGTACGCCTAACGCATCGCGGAGCGCAAGCCCACGTGCCCAAGTCTTCCAAGAGCGGGACCACCATTACGGTGGCCCCGCTTTGCTTTAGGCTGAGAATTGCTCCAGAACCCTCATTCTCTCAACGGAATCCGTCTGAATTTTCAGAGCGACCCGACCCAAATCTCCGGTTGCAGAGGCAAGTTCTGCAAGCTGGGCAGACACCTCTTCAGCCACTTCCGCCGCGATGTTCTTGATCATCTTGAGTGGCAGATGCAAATCTTGAGACATGAATTCGAAATCTTCAGGAGTCACCCCATCGATCACCCGGTGATCCCCAATATCAATCCCAAGATTATGGTCGTATCCCATTATCGTCGTGCAAACAATATCGTATGCAGGGGCCAACCTCTTTTCCCGCCAACTCGGACTATAAAGAAACGAATGGTTCTTGAGATGCGAGTCGCAATTCCCCAACGCATAATCGACCATTACCTGACGAGCGAACATTTGAGTATCAGCAATTACGTTAGACGATTGCTCTCTTATCAATCGGCCGCAAAGAGCCATATAGCAGCTATCGGGACGTGTCTCGTATTTCATATACGAAGGCCAGCCAACCGCTTGGCAAAAATCCTCCTGATGCAGCCTCAGAGGCACATCGAATCCGCTCATCGACGGCGGCTCATTGCTCCAGATTCTGTCATAACGCTCGGAAAAGAACGCACCAGGAATCGTATCCGAAGCTTCTGAACGGGCAATTTCAAGCCCAGCAGCAGACGCTGCCGTCATGCAAATTAATTCGTTGAACGGCAAATCCGGATGTTTAGTTGAAGCAATCTTGACTATGTGAGTCGAGGGGGCAGAGCCGAGCGGCAGCATCCAATCCCCCGACCCGGCCTTTTTTGCATCTTTACCGCGCGGTAAAAACCAACCGGTTTTAGACTGAGCGCCCGCCAACGACAGCCTCGAATCCTGCATATCATTTGCAATCTCAAACACTTCCGCCTTAGAAAGTGCCTCAAAATCCTCGTCTTGCAGAGGACGATAGCCCGGATCGTAGCTCGATTTCTCATCGCCGAGAAACCTCAAGGCACCAACGCACTCATCGCCCAAACGCTCGAGCATCGATAAATAGTCTGACTGGGGGATTTGAAAACGCATCGACAGCTCATGCCGAACCGGGCCCTCGGGAAGCATGCCCGAAAAGAAGGCCGAAAACTCATTGCTGGCATATGGCTCATGTCGCAAGGGAAGAGAAGCTGAGAGTGCGGCAGCATCGTCGCGTTCAAGATATCCCTCATCATATGCAAACGTCTCGTTTACGGGGTCGGCCCTCTCAAATTCTCCGACCAGCTCAAACGTTCCCCGATACTCACGATAAACCTTTAATGCCATGAGCCGTCGCCCCTCTCCCTCAGGATCAAATCGACCCCCAAGCTGTTAGCGATTTGAAGGGTTTGGCGAAGATTGGCACCCGCCTTTCCACGCTCAAGCTCGCTCACAAAGCGCAAACTGCACTGGTTGAAATCAGCCACATCGCGTTGGGTATAACCGAGCTTCTTCCGGCGCTCACGCAAATATGCACCGAGTTCAGCTGGGTCAAAAATCGTTCGCTCATTCCAGTCTTGCATGCTAATCCCCTATGATTATCCCAAACGGGATAATCATAGCACATCATGATGGAATTATCCCGTTTGGGATAATTGTCTTAACGTGAATGACGCTCCGGGACGTTACACCGCGACGACTACTCAAAGTATTGAAACTTGTTGGTCGAGAAGGCAAACGTGACGACAAAGCTTTTGCCGGGCTCGGATGCCGCGGTGACGTCAATGCCCATCTTGGAGCACAGGCGCGCCACCAGGTAGAGGCCGATGCCCGTTGCGCGCTTGGTGGTGCGGCCGTTGTCGCCGGTAAAGCCCTTCTCGAACACGCGCGGCAGGTCGGCCGCGCTCACGCCGCAGCCGTTATCGGCAACAGTGAGCTCAATGCGCTCACTTGCCAGGCCCTCGTCCAGCAACGCGCCCGAAAACACGATCTTCGCGCCGTCCTCGCGCGCGTATTTAATGCTGTTCTGAATAAGCTGGCCCAGAATAAACTCAAGCCACTTCTCGTCGGTAAAGACCTCGAAGTCGAGGTTCTCGCACACTGGGGCCACGTGCGCCGCGATGAGCTCGCGCGCGTTGGCCTTAATCGCGCCCGTCACCAAGGTCTTGAGATTCCAGCGGCGAATCAGGTAGTCCCGCTCCACGACTTCCGAGCGCGCGTAGTACAGTGCCTGGTCGATATAGCGCTCCACACGAGCCAGCTCACGGCCCAGGTCATCCACACGCGACAGATCGTCTTCGCTGCCGTCCAGGTTTTCCAAAATTAGATGGGCCGCCGCCAGGGGCAGCTTGGCCTCGTGAACCCAGCTTTCGATATAGTCGCGATAGTCATCGGTCTGACGCCGGCCTTCGGCAACCTCGTCGCAGGCAGCTTTGCCCACCCGGCGCAAGACCTCGTACTCGAGCTCGCCCTCGGCATAGGTCGGACATTGCACCATCTCCTGCACCCATGCGGGACTCTCGAGCTCCTCTGCCGCACGCTCCAGCTGGCGCAGAAAACGACGACGGCGCGCGTACTCGATCACGATGCCGAGCATACCAAAGATAAAGGACACGCCGACCGCCACGACCACGATAGAAACGGGTGCGCCGGCGACCGTCAGCACAAAGCAGCTCAGCAGCACACCGCACGTCCACACGGCGACGGGAAGCAGCGCATCTTTAAAGAACTTGCCAAACGACATAGCCGGCCCCTAGACCGAATAGCCTTGGCCGCGATGCGTGGTCAAATACCCCTTGATGCCGATTTTTTCGAGCGTGGTGCGCAGGCGGTTGATGTTGACGGTGAGCGTATTGTCGTCCACGAAGGCGTCGGAGTCCCACAGGTCCTGCATGATGGCCGAGCGCGAAACGATCTTGCCCGCGCGGCTCAGAAGCAGCGAGAGGATACGCAGCTCGTTTTTGGTGAGCTCGGTGCTGGTGCCCGTTTGCGTGTTGGTGACCATGGAGCGGGCGAGGTCGAGCTCCAGCCCCTTGTGGACAAGTGTGCTGCGCTCGCCTGCCGCCGTGGTGCGGCGCAGCAGTGCGTTGATGCGCGCCACGAGCACGCGCGCGCTATAGGGCTTGGGAACAAAGTCGTCCGCGCCGAGCGTCATGGCCATGACCTCGTCGATCTCGGTCGTGCGCGACGTGAGAACGATGATGGGAACCTCGGATTCGCGACGGACCTCATGGCAGATGTGCTGGCCGTCTTTGACAGGGAGCGTGAGGTCGAGCAGCACCAGGTCGGGCGCGGCGGCGAGAATATCGTACGAGACATGCTCAAACGATTCGCAGGCCTCGATTTCAAACCCGGCGCGGGCAAGGATGTCGACAAGCTCACGACGAATGGGCTCGTCGTCCTCAACGACATAAATCAGCGCCATGGATTTCGCTCCCCTCTTGGTTGTCTTGCCACCATTATGGCTGCGAAACTGCAGGTGCGCACCGCGCGCGGTGCCAAGGTGACAGAACTGTTCGCGAGCGGGGGCGTTTTGTCCGCCTCGCACTCGCAGCGGCGGCGGGGACCAAAATGATTCTTTAATCCCCTTCCCAGAAAAATCATTTAGCGGCGGGCACGGAGCTTTTCGTAGCCTTCGGCGAAGAAGGCGACCGTGGCGGCGTCGGCCTCGGCGGCGTTCGTCTCGGTCGCGGGGACCACGCCGTGCTCGTCGCTCACTAGGAACAGCGCACCCTTGAGCTGCGCGGGAATGTCTACGCGCGTGACCGGGATTCCCTTGGTCTGGGCCAGCTGCTCGATGAGCGTCGCCGTGCCACACAGACACTCGTCCGCTGGCACCACAAAGGCGAGCTCGCCGTTGTTGACGGCGGCGAGCAGCTCGGGCGCCACGCCGGTTTCGTCGGCCTCGGAGCGGGCCTCTGCGGAGCGGGCGCGCAGCGCCTTGGCCGACGTATCGGCGAGCGGCTCGTACTCCCCCACCGTCATGGCGGCGTTGCCGTTGACGTCGATCACCAGCATGAGCACGCCGTCATGTGCGGTGTAATCGCCCTCGGCAAGCGACCACTCAACGTGCTGTTTGGCCCAGCTGAGCATGTTATGGGTAAGCGGCTCGCCCTGCACCAGGCGCTCGGACAGTGCGCGGATGTGGCGGTTGAGCATGGGCACCTTTTTGTTGGACATGCGCCAACGGCAGACAAGCGCGGGCTTGTCGAGCGTGAACTTCTCGACCGCCTCCTGATTGGCGCAAAAGTCCTCGTACGCACGCTGATCCTCGGCATTGCCAAACAGCTCGGCATCATCCACAACGGCCATATCCAACCTTTCTCAAAAACATACACCGCACCGTTATACCCAAAAAAGCCGCCCGCACCAACCGGCACGGACGGCAATGGATAGCTTTAGTTCGGGTCGAGCCAATACCACTGGTGGAGCACAAGTCAGCGAGCCGGCACCAAGTGCCTCAGGTCGCCGCGAAAGAGGAGCGACGCGTACTTCTGTACGCGAGCGACGGTTTGAGCGGCGAGACGAGGTGCTTGGGGCCGGCGCACCGTCGAGCAGTTACGCGGTTTGGTAAAACCGCGTAACGATATTAGTGGCGGAAGTGGCGGGCCCCCGTGAAGACCATAGCAATATTGTGCTCATTGCAGGCCTGGATGCTCTCGTCGTCGCGCTTGGAGCCGCCGGGCTGGATGATGCAGGTCACGCCGTGCGCGGCAAGCACGTCGACGTTGTCGCGGAACGGGAAGAACGCGTCGCTTGCACAGGCAAAGCCGCCCTTCTCCACGCCCTCGCGCTCGCAGAAGTTCTCGGCGCGCTCGCAGGCAAGCAGTGCAGAGTCAACGCGGTTGGGCTGACCCGGGCCCATGCCAATGCCGGCCTTACCCTTGGAGACCAGGATGGCGTTGGACTTGACGCCCTTGCAGACCTTCCAGGCAAACTCGAGCTCGGCCATCTCGGCGTCGGTGGGCTTGCGGTCGGTGGGGAACGTGAAGGTCGCGGGATCCTCGGTCACGTGGTCGACTTCCTGCACCAGCATGCCGCCGTCGACGGAGCGCAGCTCCACCTGGGCGCCGTGGTCCACGCCGCCGGTGGCCAGCACGCGCAGGTTGGGGCGCTTGGCCATGCGCTCGAGCGCCTCGGCAGTGTAGCTCGGAGCGATGATAACCTCGACGAACTGCTTGTTCTGATCGGCAAAGTGCTCAACCAGCTCATAGGGAACCTCGCGGTTGCAGGCGATGATGCCGCCGAAGGCGCTCTTGGGATCGCAGGCGAAGGCGCGGTCGTAGGCGGCCGTGATGTCCTCGGCCACGGCGGAGCCGCAGGGGTTCTGATGCTTGAGGATCACGCAGGCCGGCTCGTCGAACTCGCGGACCAGGTTCCAGGCGGCGTCGGCATCCAGATAGTTGTTGTAGCTGAGCGGCTTGCCCTGGATCTGCTCGGAGCCCACGAGCGGGAACTGCGAGCTCGCGGTATTCTCGCAGCCCTCGGCAAAGCGATAGACCGTGGCCTTCTGCTGAGGATTCTCGCCATAGCGCAGGTCGTCGACCTTCTCCAGCGAGATCTCGAGCTTGGCAGAGGTGTCCGCCACGTCGCTTGCCTGGGCGGCGAGCCAACGGGAGATAGCCGTGTCGTAGGCGGCGGTGGTCTGGTAGACCTTCACCTGCAGGCGACGACGGGTGGAAAGCGTGGTGCAGCCACCGGTCTCGCGCATCTCGGCCAGGACGGCATCATAGTCGGCCGGGTCGGAGATGACGGTAACGCTCGCGGCGTTCTTGGCGGCAGAGCGCAGCATGGAGGGGCCGCCGATGTCGATGTGCTCGATGGCATCCGCGAAGGTGACCTCGGGGTTGGCGACGGTCTTCTCGAACTCGTACAGGTTGACGACGACCAGGTCGATCAGCTTAATGCCGTGCTGTGCCGCCTCCTGCATGTGCTGCTCGGAATCGCGGCGGGCCAGCAGCGCGCCGTGAACCTTGGGGTGCAGGGTCTTAACGCGGCCGTCCATCATCTCGGGATAGCCCGTGAACTCCTCGATGGGGGTTACGGGGACGCCCGCGTCCTCGATGGCACGAGCTGTGCCGCCCGTAGAGATGATCTCGACGCCAAAGTCATCGACCAGCGTCCGTGCGAAATCGACGACGCCCGTCTTATCGGTAACCGAGATCAACGCGCGTGCGATCTTCACATCAGATCCCATGCAGTCCTCCTGTCTGGTACGCCGCCGTGCTCCGTGAGTCGGTGATACGTCAATCTGCAGCGCTCGCGCAGCGGCATTGAAAATACTGATTCAATGTAGCGCATCGAGCGCATCGATGCACCCCGCAACGGGCGCATATGCAGAAAAAGTTTGCGAGCGGAGGGGATGGGCACGGCACCGGGCACGGTGAGTTCATGGAACACAGGGGCACCATAATTAGATGCCAATAGCGTGGTAGAACTGTGCTCGATATGCATCCGCAAAAGAAAGAGGCACCATGGTCTCGCGGGTTCTCTACCGACCGTTTGATACCGAAGACTTCGACGCCATCGCGTTGATTCTGCAGCAGCTTTGGCATAACAATTCGGATAACGATGAGTACAACCGCCTCGAGGCCGCGTGCGACCTCGCCTATTGCCTTTCGTCTTCGACGTTTTCGCAGGTTGCCGTAATCGACGGTCAGGCACGCGGCATTGCGCTCGCGCGTGCGGGACAGAGCTCCGGCGCCACCGTTAAGGAACATTGGCTGGATACCGAACGCGCACTGCTATCGCAAATGCGCGAGCTGGAGCCCGATGCCTGCGCCGAGTATCTCTCGTTTGTGCGCGCAACCATCCGAACCAACAACCGCCTGCTCGAAAGCAGCCCGTTGCCACACGACAACGAGGTCACGCTGCTTGCCGTAGATCGCGACGTCCATGGCCTGGGCGTTGGCTCGGTGTTGCTCGACGCCGCAGTCTCGTACCTGTCCTCGCGCGGGGCGACGAGGGCGCACCTGTACACCGACTCCAACTGCTCGTGGAAGTTCTACGAACTGCACGGCTTTAAGCGCACGGCCACGCACCGCGCCAACCGCGAAGAGCGCCGTCACGACATGCCGCGCGAAAGCTTCCTCTACGAACTCGACCTAACAGCCTAGGCCCAGCAGCCATACCTAGTCATTTAGGAACGTCCCCAGTGACTAGTCGTTGGGGACAGTCTTCGTAGGTAGCGCATAAAAAGGGATGGGCTTTCCCCGACGGCTGTCGAGAAAAGCCCATCCCATAATTTACGACCGCTAGAACGTTCCGCCGCCGCCTCCGCCGACGCCGCCGCCTCCGCCGCCCGAGAAGCCGCCGCCGCCGCCGCTCGAGCTATCGGAACTCGAAGCCAGCTCACGGATGCTCTCGTGATACACGTCATCGAACGAATCGAGCGGCGACTCGGTACCGTAATGATGGTAGTACCACCAGTAGCAGGGGTAATTGTCGTAGAAACCGTCGGCCTCGCGCACCTCGGGCGGCACGGCCTCGGCAAGCTGACGCAGGACTTCCTTCGATACGCCCAGCGCCGCACCCATCACCAGAAGTTTATTCCACAGTACCAAATCGCCCGGAACGGCTTCCTTTAGGCGCGTGAAATCCTCAAGCCAATGCTTGAGCGCCTTGCAGCGAGCCGCCACCTCGGCGCCCTCCGGCGTAAAGCGGCGGAACGTAAGGCCCACGCCAATACCCACCAGCACAATCGGCACCGAGATAACCGCGGCGATAATGTTCGCCTGTGCGCCGTCGGTAAAGAAGATGGATCCCGCGGGAATACAGGCGATCAGAATACCAAGAACCAGGCAAAACACCATTGCGACAATGCCGTCCGAGGCAACGTACTCGCTATCGGCCAGCTTGCCCTTAACGGTGTTCTGATAGTCCTCGAGCTTGTCGCCCACGGGTGTAGCGTGCTGCTTGACGTAGTGCTGCAGCTCGTCGAACGTGCGCGAGCGATCGCCGTTCTCGTCGGGCTTAGCACCGGCAAAGAAGACCTTGAGCACCATGTGGTCAATGCCCTTGGCCGACTTCCAGCCCGCATCACCCACCGTCACGCGATACATCTGCTCTTCTTTTTCACGCCCCAACAGACCCTTCTTAGCCTTAGTCACGGTCGCCTGCTCCAGCTTAATCACACGGTCGTCGGTGAGCTTCATGAGCGTGGCGATATATGCCTGATCGGGCACCTCGTTCCAGCTCATGAGGGCCGAAAGCACAGCGGGATGGTCGGCCGAAGGCACATCGCGGAAATATTCGTCCTGGAAAAGCGGCTTGGGCTTGCGGCGGCGCAGCTTGAGCACAACGATTGTGCCGGTAAAGGCCACCGCCGCGACAACACTTAGTACGGCAAGTACATTGGCAATCATGCGAGCGTGAGCGCGGCGGGCGTTAGCCTCGTCGGCCCATGCCTTCTCCTCGCTCAGGATTGTCGGCATGCGCTCCTCGCTCGAAGTGGAAAGCCAAGGCACCCAATCGCTGGGGAAGGTGATGCGCGCCTCGGCGAATTCGCCCTGATGCACGCAGGGAATGGTATAGGTGACCATGGGTTCATCCGCATCGAGCGATACGTCGCCCGTCAGCGGGCCGTGGCCCCATGCGCGGAAGTTATCGCCCTTGACGGCCGCCGTCCCGGCGGCGGCATTTGCGAAGTGCACTTCCATCTCGACGTCATCGGAATCCGCGGACCAGCCGTCGCCCACGAATTTCCAATAGAGCTCGGCGGTATCGGCCCAGTTCATAACCGCACCGGTCATGGTGTAACTCACGTAATAGATCGCGCTGTCGCCGCTCTCGTGGGGGCTGAACACCTTGATTCTTACGCCGCTGTCGGACTGCTCAACCGTATAGACGCCGTTGTCGCCTTTGTTTGCGCTGTCGACCTTGTTAAACGCGGTGTCGTCTTCCTCGACGCTCAGCACATTGACGCCCGCCGCACCGCCCTGCTGGTTAGAGCCTGTATTGATCTCCCAAAACACGCCGTTGATGTCGTCATCGAAATCAAACTGGCGTCCCTCGACAACGGTCAGCGAGCCGTCGGCCTCGACCGTGGCACCGATATAGGTTTGGGTCATGGAGTAGCCGTCGGCGTGCGCGGCGACAGGCAGCAGCAACAACGCAAGCGCGACGAGCACGCAGACGGAAGCGAATCGCGCAAACAGGCAGCGCTGCCGACAAGTATTGGCAACGGGGGCGTTCATAGGCACATCCTTTGTCTGTAAAACCAACATCGCCATTGTCCCACGTTTGCGGACACACATGACGAATATCTGGGCGACCGGAGTGCCAAACGGGATGAAAGTCACGCCCGCACCCCGACACTTGGAAAACGATCTATTGGGGACGGAGGAAAACGGATCATTGGGTTGAACCGACAGACAGCAACAAATTTGTTGTTTAGGACGCTCTTTGGCCGAATCCCGCGCCAACAATAGATACCACTTCACAGCTCCGTCACAGGTGTAGCGGCTTTGTGTGGGCTCGGCATGCGCTGATTGAGCCACCAGTCGAGGGGCATAAAGCAGTTGAGCGAAAACGGTTTGCCCCTTTGCCGTTCGCTCGAGGATCATGTCCCCCTTTTCCGCGGAAACCCCGGCAGTTGCGAAGAGCTGCCGGGGTTTCTGTTGTCTAAGGTGCCAAGTTGACGGACAGGAATTAAAGCACCGAGTCTGCAGCCCGCCATACGCAATGCGGGGCCTCGACAACTTGCGGACCACAGTGACGCCTCCCCATCGCGCCCCGCGCTATACTCGTCCGCATGGATATCAAAACACGCAACATAGCAACGCCCGCCGCGGATGCGCCAACGACGCAGCCCGCCTCCGTTCCCGCGCCCGTCGTGGGGCGCTTTGCCCCGTCGCCATCGGGCCGCATGCACCTGGGCAACGTGTTCAGCTGCCTGTGCTCGTGGCTTTCGGCCCGCAGCCAAGGCGGCAGCATTGTGTTGCGCATCGAGGACCTGGACGATCGCTGTAAGCGCCCGGAACTTGCCGCTCAACTGATTGACGACCTGGCCTGGCTAGGGCTTGAGTGGGACGAAGGCCCCTACTACCAGCACGATCGCCTCGACCTGTACGAGAGCGCCTTGCGCCAGCTGCAGGGCGCTGGCCTCACCTACCCCTGTTTTTGCACGCGCGCCGAGCTCCACACCGCAAGCGCGCCGCACGCCAGCGACGGCACGCCCATCTACCGCGGCGCTTGCCGAGGCCTTTCGGCCGAAGAGGTCGCCCGCCGCAGTGCCCTGCGCGCCCCGGCCACGCGCCTGCGCGTGCCCGCCGTCGACGACCTCGCAGACGATGTGGTCGAATTCGTGGACCGCACGTACGGGGCCCAATGCGAGGCACTCGCCACCGAATGCGGCGACTTTTTGGTGCGCCGCAGCGACGGCGTGTTTGCCTACCAGCTGGCCGTGGTGGTCGACGACGCCGCCATGGGTGTTACCGAGGTCGTGCGCGGATGCGACCTGCTGGGCTCCACGCCGCGCCAAATCTACCTGCAGCATCTGCTGGGACTTCCCACGCCGCACTACGCGCATATTCCGCTGCTCATGTCGCCGGACGGCCGCCGCCTTTCCAAGCGCGATCGCGATCTGGACCTGGGCGAGCTCCGCGCCCGCTTTGGCACACCCGAGGCATTGCTGGGCTGGCTCGCCGGGCAAACGGGCATCGCACCGGACACCACACCGCGCTCTGCCAAGCAGCTGGTCGAACACTTTAGCTGGGACGTCATCCGTGCGCATCGCAAGAACATCACTGTAACTGCCGAGTAGCCAAACGCCTCGCCCCTACGCAACATCCCAGGGCTGGAGTTCGTCGCCCAGACGAACGATGCAGTCGTAGAGCACGGTATGGTGTTCGGCCGGGTTTGCATCCCGATGAAAATGCCCGTAATACCAGCGCTTGTAATCCAAGCGGTCTTCCAGCTCATCGAAAAATGCCGTGAGTCGGTCAACGTCGGGGCAATTCCAGCCGGGTGCCGGATAGAGCGTGGGCGAAAGCATGCGCGTAGAGCAGGTGTGGGTGATTACGTAGTCGACCTTCCAGCCCACGCTGTCGAGCTTTGTCCGTGCCTCCTCAAAGTTGCGCTCGTCCGGCAGCTCCTGCGGCCACCAACTGGAATAGGGAATGCGGTACTCTTTGTCCACACTCGTGGCGCCGCCCATGGTAAAGATCGTTGAGCCGTCGAGCTCAAAAACCTCGCCGCGCGTCAGGCGCCGTATGGGAGAGGTATCCGACAGGCGCTGCGTCATTCCACCGTGCCAAAGCTCCATGGGGCGCTCCGCCCAGTGATCGAAACGCTCGTGGTTTCCGTCGACAAACAGCACCGTATAGGGGCGCGACTCCAGCCAGGCGATATCGGCGCACTCCTCGGCAGAAAAATCCCACGGAAAGCCAAAGTCGCCCGCAACAATCAGATAGTCGTCGCTCGTCAAACTATCCCCAAGGTCCCAATCGCGCAGCTTTTGCATGTCGACGCCACCGTGAATATCGCCCGTCACATAGACCGTCATCGGATTACCACTTCCCTGTAAGTCGCTAGCCCGCATTTTGCACGATCACTAAGCTAACCGTTCCAGCCCTTCCATCCCTTAGGGCTTACCCCTCGTTCTTCCATCCAAACGGGTCAAGCACCCAAAAAACCAGATCTAGCACGCCGCCGGTCATCATGGCGCCGGCAAGGGCCATGCAAACGTGCAGAGAGACGGCACTTCGGAGCACGTCGAATGGCCCCAGAACAGCCAGTAGCGCGACCGCTGCGCCGGCTGTGCACAACGCAAGGCACGGCCCCGCGTCCTTGACGCATTTCTTTGCGAGATGCTTGGTGTTGTCACTCATCAAAATCGAACTCCTTAGAGGGTCGTTGTTCAGGTACATGCCGCCGCGGCAGAGCAGGGCGACAGGGCAAGTGTCACATGTCGTGCGGACACAAATGCCGATTGCCGTCACTTACCTACCGTTCACAATAAGCAGTCTGATTTATTTCCACGAAGATCTTGATCTCTTCCTCGGTCAGTGAGATCCTTCGATCAAGCTTCCTGGATAGGGGCTGGAAGATGAGACGGATGTCTCTAGGCACAACACCATAACGCCCGATCACCGTTATGGCTTTCGTCTAGAGCTGGGAGACCAGCTTTTTTGTTAGCGATGCTCCCTTTCAATCTCCGGCACTCCAAGAGCGCAGGCCTGTTGTTTTGACTACTTTAGACGAAAGGGTTTCGCTATGAGCACCGACATTATTGTTCGCTTTACCGACAGCTACGAGCAAAAAGTTGGAGACATTAAAAAGATCGTCGGGCTGATGTCCCCCAAATCCATTATCAAAATTATCGACACTCTCGATCTCGATGCCAACCCCCGCAATTCCCGTTTGGGCTCAGTGACCGATGCTATTCAGGCATCCATTCGCGCTGATGAGCTTTCTCCCACGCAAAAGCTCTTCCCTTTTAAATCAAAGGGAATTCTGCTCGCGTCCTCGAGCTACGAGTCCCTTGATCGCGGGCGTTATCGTCTAAGCTTTGCTTCTCACGACGAAGTTGAGGGAATTCTTGACGGCGGCCACAACACACTCGCAATCGGCAGCTACATTCTCAGCGAAGCCGAACATGCGCTTGGCAATCGACCTCCCAAAAAGAACGAAGTCACAATCTGGGATTCATTCAAGCAAACATGGATGAACCGTCGAACCGATATTGAAGAGTACCTGTCACTTCTCCGTGAAGAAAAAGCAGCCCTCAAAGAGAAAGGCATAAGCACTCTAGACTTCTCGATTCCTGTCGAATTGCTTGTTCCAACCGACCCAAACGATGCGCTCTGCGTTGAGAACTTCCGCACCTCACTTTTGGAAATCTGCGACGCTCGCAACAATAACGCTCAACTCACACAAGGCACCAAGGGCAATCAGGAAGGTCTTTTCGATTCCTTTAAGGCTCTTTATGCCGAAAAATATCCTGAATTTGCAGCCAAAATCAGCTGGAAAACCAACGACGGCAACCCCATTGAATCCAGAAAGCTTGTCGCACTCTCTTGGATCCCGTTATCGCTCATCTCGAGTAACGTCACCTCTGGCGACATCGAAGCGCCACAACTTCCCCTAGTCTATAGCGGCAAGGAGAAGTGCCAGGAAAAGTTCTTGCAGCTTATGAGGGATGACCGAGTAAGCAAAGCTGCTGGTTCAGCGCGCCGCGAACTCAAGAATCCGCAAGTTCTCAGCGCACTCAAAGTGGCTACGGACCTTCCCGGTCTATATGATGAAATCTATTCGCGTTTCCCCAAGCACTACAACAAAACAGGAAGCTACGGAAAAATCGGCGCCGTTAAGAGCCTTAAGAATAGTCGCAATGAATACAAAACTCCCTTCTTTGAAAAGGCAACGGACAATCCTGTTCCTGATGGCTTTATCTACCCCCTAGTCTGTGGCCTCCGCGCATTGATGGAAGCAGATGATCAGGGGAAGGTGTATTGGAAAACTGATCCTCACAAGTTCCTCGATAGCCCGGCATTTGAAAATGTCGTCGCTCAATACAGCGGTGTCATTCAGCAATCTGACTACGATCCGCAAAAGGTCGGCAAGGGCGCTATGAGCTACACCGCCGTTGAAAACTCGATGAAGCTCGCAGTTCTTATGGGCTAGCGGATACTTAGGCAAAGCATCGGCGCGCAAGGACGTCATTTATGCCCGACGCACTTGCGCGCTTATTATTAAGCTGGCTATGTAAAACTCCGGTATAGAAATGAACTATTGTCGTTCTTTATCGACCAGTAGTTGGCAAAACTCCCCTACGTCCATCAGCCAGCTTTGCTGTTCAGCCGTATATGAACCAAATACAGGACGAGGCACAACCAGTTGGAGACTATGCCTGCGCATCGAGTCCGTGTACTCAGTGCTCACCGCCACATCAAGTGTAATCAAATGCTTATTTTCAATTCTATCCGCTTCTTCCAACACTTGGCGCCAGCGCTCTTTAACGGTCGTTTTTGCGCCAAGCATGGTCAGCTTCTCGGCAGGATACAAAGGATTTCTATAAGCCTCAATCGACGGCATAATGAAATCTGGCTTTGATTTGCCCTCAGTATACGGCTGAGCGGAATAACTTATGCCCCATCCCTTAAACAGGTACTCAAGTTGATGCTCGAAAGCAGTTCCCGCGCGCGATTTCCTCCGCTGGAAAGCTGACATCGTGGTCCGTAACACTCCATCAACATCGAGATCGCCTCTTAGATAGGGAGCCAAATCGCGCTCAAGCAGATGCCTCTCGAATACCTTAAAGAGAATCTCTTCTCGCTCATAGCAGTCAAGAAGGCACTTGTCGGGGTTGCTCCTCCAATCAAGCACACCCAAAGTCGAGATGGAATACCTCGTGAATTCAATCCCTTTGGGAAAAGAATCACCGAACTTTTCGACCATTTCATCCAAATACGTAACAGCCGATGTGGGAAGCGAAACTTCGATGCCAATCGCTTCAAGAATGGATGCGGCGATTGAGTCTATTCGCCTGTCATCTGCGGTTGACCGCGAAAAACCACTGTCGTCAACTTCGTTCAAACCGAAAAGCCATCTTAATTGGCACTCGGCATTTGATCCTTGTCTAGCAAATACAATCAGAAGACCATGCTCGTCTGAAGGTGCAATGACCATCAGGTCACCTATTCTCGAGGCTCGTATCGCTTCGCTATCGTTGTAATAGAGCCTGTATTCTGTCCTAGTCGGATGCTTCCTGCGCGCGTCGTACCAAGTCGTAAACCCGTGATCAAACAAAGGGTCTGCATCGTCGCAAAGAAACACGAAGGTCGTCGGTATATTTCTTATATCATCGTCGCCAAACAGGGAACGGAGCTCCGCAGTTCCGTTGAATTCATGCTGGTTGCTGCGTTTTCTATCAATATCAACAGCAACGAGTTTCTTCGCAACCGCGCCGTCAAAATAGCTACTCAGAACTCCGTAGTCCATCGAAATACGCTCCCATCATCAGCTTGGCCACTGCTCGCACAGCCGGTACGGTGACAGAATTACCAAATTGATGATATGCCTGCGTATCCGAAACCGGAATAATGAATTGATCGGGGAACCCTTGAAGTCGGGCACATTCACGCGGAGTCAGCTTGCGAGGGTTCTTCCCCTCGCCACGTGAAACAAGAATCTCACTTCCGTCCTTGTGATAGCGTGCTGAAAGCGTCCTTGTCGTGTCATTGGGGCCAACCGTGCTATAGCCAAAGCCATTGCCTGCCGCCTGGTGCTTTTCCTTATATGCACGCAAATAAGCCCACAGTTTGTCGGAAAGAACGTATCGATCATCAGGAGCATCTTCAAGAATCTCCCCGACGGTGTGCCCACCGCCCCCAAGCTCTAGTTGGTCCCAATCAAAATTAGTTTTTTTCTTAAAGCCAACAATGTAAATGCGCTCACGATGCTGGCAAGTCCAATTCTTGCTATCAAGAACCTTGTAGTGCACATCGTAACCAAGCTCGTCCTTAAGGGTCTGCATAATAATCCTGAAGGTCTTGCCGCGATCGTGACTCGTTAGGTTTTTAACGTTTTCCAGCAGGAAAGCATCAGGTTTTTTGTCGCGAATAATACGAGCTACTTCGAAAAATAATGTCCCCTGCGTCTTGTCTTCAAAGCCAGTAGCACGTCCCATCGATTTTTTCTTTGAAACGCCCGCGAGCGAGAATGGCTGGCACGGAAATCCCGCCAATAAAACGTTAAATTTTGGAATGTCGTCCGAACGAACGTCATGAATGTCCCCAGCTGGCTGATCACCGTAATTCATGCGGTACGTCTTCTGTGCATATTTATCCCACTCACAAGAAAAAACGCACTTGCCACCAAGTTCTTGGAACGGCAAGCGAATGCCACCGATACCAGCAAATAGGTCAATGTAAGTGAAAGGAGCGTCCTCCCGATCACCCTGCGCAAAGGGCGCCTGATAACCTAGGGAGCGTATAAACGTGAGCTCCGTAGCAGATGGACTGGTCTCGCCAGTCTCCCAACGCCGGACGGTTCTATCACCATTAGGTCCCATGCCAAGAGCGGCGGCGAACTCCTTCTGAGTCAGCGCGAGCTCCTTGCGTTTGGCAGTTATCTCTTCCCTAACGTCTTTCATGCTATCCAATCGGAACAAACTACGGACGAACTGTCCGCTAATTGACACAGCGTTATCAAGATTAAACGCGATTCATGGCAGTTGCAACACTTTGTTGCAACGCCTTTCAACGGTAACTTAGATTAACGTGTCGCACGGACAAACAATTGCCCCAACTTGCAACTAGCCAACATCAGGCCTGCGTATTCAGTCACAACCTAGAGCTATCAGCAAAGGCGCCATTAACTCGCGTCGTTTGGCGGTTTTAGAGTTCTCTTCTACAAGATCCTTCAGCCGCTGTGTATCGAGCCCACGCCCAAGCGCGTCGTTATAGGCATCGATAATTAATGAGGGGTCCTCGCAATCGAGGCAAAGATCGACAAGCGTGCGCTCGGGTTTAGTTACCGGCAGGCCGTCGAGCCAAACGATGTCCCGCTCAGCGATCTCGCGCTTTACAAAGGTAAGGGATTCGTTTCTTGTATTGATACGCATGGGCGCGGTCATCCTGTAGGGGGACAGATAGAAATCGCCCATTTGCTGCAGGTTCGCCGCCGTCGTACCGCTCACGGCGATACCATCCCACTGGCGTTTTCTCTCCCACGCGCAAAGGGAGGGATTGGTGAGCTTCCAAAAAGCGTTGAGCTCGTCGGTGTCTCGGCGCTGTGTTCCAGACATCCGGTAAGCACCGTGGCATATCCGTTCAAGACGCCCTGCACGGCATGAGTGCGCCAGTGCATCTCGAGAGATGTCCATGCGAGCCGCCTGGGCTGTGGTGAACACGCCCTCACTCTCGGAAAGCTCGCTTATCGCCGTTATGTTGCTAAAGTACTTCATGTCGCAATTGTAGGATATTTTCAGACTTTTGCAACGTGATTTTGATTCGATATGATCGGCATGCCTTGTTTGTCCCTTTTCTGCCGCTGCCCTGCTGCTTAGCAACAGCTCTTCTCTATCGAGGTCTAATGCTTTTCCGCGAAGTGAACGGCTGTTTTTGAACCCCTGGAGCATCCGCATTTTCCAGTGGCAAAATCGCAGGATTCTAACGCCAAAACCGCAGGAAACGACGCCTTTAAAGTGTCGATGCTTCAGGGGTCCGATTTCACTCGTTCACTTCTCGGAAAAGTATTAGACCTTGATTCTTGGCTGTTCCGAAGCCCCGTCATTTTCCTTCTCTGGAATCACGCTGGCGCCCACGTCCGCCTGTCACCGCGACCGCGAACGCACCTATAATGAGACATGTTTCCTGATGAGAAAGGAATCTGGATATGGACGAAGACAAGCTCGCCGATTTGAACGATATCAGGGATTTTTTCGACCGCGTCGGCACTATATGCAAAAACGCGTCTTCCACCGGAGAGTTTTATACCAATCCAATAGACGTCAAGGACTTTATTGAATGGTGCAATGATCCTTGCAAAAATATTTCTGAAAACAGTCCTCATAGTGACCCAGCCTATAAGCTGGGCAAGACCGTACGTGAGCTAAATGAACTTAATGAAAATAAGCTTAAAGAAATGGAATCTGCCCTTAAAGAAGACAGATGGGATGAATGGTGCAAAGACAACCGCAAAAAGGTATCAGCAGACGATGCTGTTTTCTACCTTGTGCTTAAGTGCCGCACCGACGATCAGCGACATTACCACTTTTACTTTGACAAAGATGCGGTTGCTGAACTCGACGCCTTTGACCCCTTTACCGAAGACGAGAATGGTAAACAAGTTTTAGACCAGCAGTGGCACGTACTCATCTCCCTGCTCGCCTACCTCGATGTCGCCCACGTCTTAGGCAGCGAACAGCACGAATATCATTGCCTTTATCGGTATATTAAACAATTGGACAAGATAGACTTGAATGCAGCAGAGCTGCAGTTTCGTTGCGTTATCTCTGTCAAACCCGAATACTGCGGCATCTCTATCAAACCCGAACTTCGCTTAAATACAAAGGAAGGAAAGCGGATCGAAGATTATTCTTCTGGAAGAATGAATGAATGGCTTAATAGATCATTGCGTTACTAGAAAGGCAAATAATCGCCCTCCAACCTACTCCAGCCCTGGCCCGCTGTACTTCCCTGTCTCTGAGTCGTAGTCCAGCATGGCGACCTCGCCGTTCTTCATGACGTTCCCGTCGATGTAGTAATGGCTGGCCCCGTCATGCCAGATACCGCGGTAGCCCGCAATGCCCGAGACCGCCTCGGTGTTGATATGCCCGGCGATAACATCCAGATAGAACTTATGTCCCACGTAATCGGGCGGCATCGTGACAAATGACACGTCGGGCGTGCCGAACTTCCAGTGCACGCCGGCTTCCTCGTCAACGCCGGCGTGCACAAAGACCTGGCCAAAGGGGCTCTCGTAAAAGTAAGGGAGTTTGCGAACCCATGCGATGACGTCCGCGCGCTCGGCTTTTATGCGCTCAACCGTAAAGCCGTAGGCCTCCTCGAACTTCCTGAGCCTCAGCAGGTGCTTAACGTGCTTGAATGCCTCGGCATCTAGGAAACTCTTGGCCGTTGCCAGATTGCTGTCGGCAAGTATCCATGCCTGCGTAAAATTAAAATCGTTTACCTCATCAATGTACTCAAGGAGCATCTCCTCGTGGTTGCCACGCAGCGCCACGACGCGATCGCCGTAACGTTTTTGCAAGTCCATAACGAGTTCGAAGACCTCGAGCGAATCGGGACCTCGGTCGCAGTAATCACCCAACAGGACCAGCTTGGAGTCCTCGGCCTCGAGGTCGATGGTGGAAAGCGACGCTTTAAAGGCGTCCAAGCATCCGTGAATGTCACTCATAGCGTAGATATGCACTTATGACCCCCTGTTTGCGTCGAAGCCTCGCCTGTTTGCACCCGTGCGCCGCCGCGGAGCCTCTGATTTCACGGGCTCCAGGCATCTTTGTCCCGTCACGCCCTCAACGTTTGTAATAAGTATATCTCGCCGTGCGGACACAAATTTACCCCTGGGCTTTAGCCGCTCGGCCTGCGCTTGCCTCAAAGGCTGCCCACCCCCACCGCCACCCAAAAACTCATCCAACATTAATCTTGGCTCAAGAATCGCTTAATCTATAACCTGCACTATAGAGTTCGACCGAGGGCGGGGCGGCACCGCGCAACGCAGGCCGCCGAACGCAACGCTCGCGCCCGGGCAGATAGCCCGGCGTCGCGCCCATCGAACGAAAGGACAGGTCATGGACGACCTCGAAAAAGTTGAAACCATCCGCACCAAGTGCAACGTGAGCTATACCGATGCCAAGGCCGCGCTCGACGCCGCCGACGGCAACGTTCTGGACGCCATCATTTGGCTCGAGTCGCAGGGCAAGACCCAGACCACGTCGGCGCACGCCGCCACCGAGTCCGCGCCGGCCGATGAGCCCTCGGCCGAGATGGTCGCCGCACAGGCCGCCTACGAAAAGTCGAGCGAAAAGACCGACTTCTCCAAGAAGATGGACAGCGTGTGGGAGTACCTCAAAAAGCTCTTCCGCCTGAGCCTGGACACCAAGTTTATCGCCACGCGCCGCGATGCGATCATCCTCAACATCCCCATCCTGATTCCCATCGTCGCCCTGTTTGCCTGGGGCGCCACGATATGGCTGATGCTGATTGGTCTGTTCTTTGGCATGCGCTACCGTATCGACAGCGACGGCGACGTGCCCGGCAGCATCAACAACCTGATGGATCACGCCGCCGATGCCGCGGACGGCATCAAGCAAAATCTGAACGACGACAAGTAATCGCAGACGGGGGCACGCATGGCACGGATCCTTATCGTAGAGGACGAGGAGAAAATCGCCCGCTTTGTGACGCTCGAACTGGAGCACGAGGGCTACCAGGTGGAGCACGCCGCCGATGGCCGCACCGCCGTTGACCTGGCGCTGGAGCGCGACTACGATCTGATTCTGCTCGATGTGCTGTTGCCGCAGCTCAACGGCATGGAGGTCCTGCGGCGTGTCCGCAAGCACAAGGACGTGCCGGTGATCATGGTCACCGCGCGCGATGCTGTGATGGACAAGGTGGCCGGGCTCGATGCCGGCGCTGACGATTACCTGACCAAGCCGTTTGCGATTGAGGAGTTGTTCGCACGGATCCGTGTGGCGCTGAAGCGCTCGGAGGCCGTGCGGACGGCTTCGGGCGTTGGCGGCGCCGGCGTCAGGGCGGGTATGGCGGGCGGCGCGGGCGAGAGCGCCGTTGCGATTCCCCCGGCCAGCAACTCGACCCAGGCCTCCGCTTCACCCTCCCCTGCCACGCTCACCGTGGGCTCGGTTGCGCTCGACCCCGACCGCCGCGAAGTCACGGTCGGCGGCTCGCCCATCGCGCTCACGGCCCGCGAGTTCGACGTCCTCGCCCTGCTTATGGCACATGCCGGCACCGTGCTCACGCGCGAGCGCATCGCGCACGAGGCACTGGGCTACGAATACGTAGGAGACACCAACAACGTCGACGTACACATCGCGCACCTGCGCGCCAAGATCGAAGACGCCGGCGGTGCCCGCATCATCCAAACTGTGCGCGGGGTGGGCTATGTCTGTCGCGCGTAACGCCGAGACCAAGCGCGTCACCTCCATCGCCCGCGCCATCAACTGGAGCTACATGTGGCGCCGCTTGGTGAGCTACGTCTGGCTCGATCTGTTGCTGGTGGTGATTGCGGCGGCGATCCTCGTCTATGGATACAACCAGACGCTGCCCGACAGCGCGTTTACCGCAGGCTGGATTCCCGGCGCCACCGTTCACGGCATGTCGCTGACGCCCGCGCGCGGCTGGGACCTGACAACGCTCACCTACACCGTCGAGCTTGCGCGCACCAGCAAGACCTTCCCCCTCGCGCAGGACCTCGTCACGCTATGGCCTCTCTACCTTGTCGTTGTGGGTTGGCAGGTCATCAGCGTGCTCAACATGCTCGGCGGCGCGAGGCGCGTGCGCCGCACCATGGCGCCGCTCAACGACCTGGCTTTGCGCGTGGACGAGCTCGGCCGCATGCAGCTCTCCGGCGGCAAGATGGAAACGCTGGAGCAGGCCATCGAGCGAGCAAGCGTCGATTCGCCGAGCGTCACCACTGGCGACGCCGACCTGGCGAGCATCGAGGTCGCGCTCAACCGCCTGCTGCGCCAGATGCAAGAGGCCAAGCTGCAGCAGATGCGCTTTGTCAACGATGCGAGTCACGAGCTGCGCACGCCCATCGCGGTAATTCAGGGCTACGTAAACATGCTCGACCGCTGGGGCAAAGACGACCCGGCCGTGCTGGCAGAGTCCATCGCCTCGCTCAAGGCCGAAAGCGAGCACATGCAGGAGCTCGTGGAACAACTGCTGTTTTTGGCACGCGGCGATGCCGGGCGCACGGTCCTGCGGCGTGTGCATACCAACCTGGCCGCACTGGTCGGCGAGGTATGCGAGGAATCGCAGATGATCGATACCGAGCACACGTATCGACTGGCCTTTGACGCTGCGCTTATCAGCGACCCGCGCTGCGACGCGTCCGTCGACGTGGCACTCGTGAAGCAGGCCCTGCGCGTGATCGTGCAAAACGCCTCCAAGTACTCGGACGCGGGAACGACCGTCACATTTGGCATAGCGCCCGATGCGGGCATGGGCACGATCGACATAAGTGTTGAGGACGAGGGCATCGGCATGAACCAGGAATCCGCAGCTCACGCGTTCGAGCGGTTCTACCGTGCCGACAACGCGCGCGATGCCGGCGCGCAGGGCTCGGGTCTGGGGCTCGCCATTGCCAAGTGGATCGTCGATAGCCATGGCGGTGTCATTGGCGTGACCTCGGTCGAGGGTGTCGGCAGCCGCTTTACGATTCGCCTGCCACGGTAGGGATGCCCCTCGGCATAAATAAAGGGATAGGGCCACGCGGCTCTATCCCTTTTTGCTAGCTATAGCAGCTTGTGCGCTAGTCGCGGCACAGGTGCACGGCGAAGCCGGCGAACTCGCGCTTAAAGTACACGAGTTTGGTGCCGCCGTCGGGCAGCAGCACGCGCGACTCCTCGTTGACCTCGAGCCCGCGGTCGGCAAACCACTTCTCCGCCGCATCGATGTCGTTGACGGCAAAGCCGATGTGGCCCTTGGCGCCACGGCCATTCTGCTTCATGATCTCGACCAGCGAATCGTTAAAGTACGAAACCGGGGTCTCGATAACGGGCAGACCCATCATCGTCGAGAACAGCTCCGCGATCTCCAGGGCGTCTGCCGGGTCGGTGGCGTTAATGCCCACATGGGCAACGCGCATGCCAAAGAGCTCGACCGGATTGGCGTTCTGCTCATTCATACAGGTAGCGCCTACTGAGCCATGACGTCGAGGACGGCCTTCTCGGCAGCGACGCGGTTCATGCCGGTCATGAAGGGCACGCCGCTCACGTACGGGCAGGTAAGGCCCTCGGGGGCAACGGTGGTGGCGATCAGCAGGTCGGCGCCCTCGTCGCAAACGTCCTTGGCCTCGGAGATGGCGCACTGCACGATCTCGTACTTGTCGGCGTAACCGTTGGCGTCGAGCATGGTGGCGACCTTCTGGGCAACGAGCGTGGAAGTAGCAGCGCCAGCACCGCAAGCCAAAACAATCTTCTTCATAGGTAATGTCTCCCTTCATGGTTTACTTTAGGTAAGTGTACCGCAGCGAGCGATGGCGCTCGGCCTCGATGAGCTTTTATGCCAGTTTGCTCGCGCGCTGCGTATAATACATCTAGTACGTGTTGTCATACCGCTCGCTTTATGAGCGACTAAGGACCCTAATATGCCCGATTCCCGCACCCTCTGGACCGCCGTCGTCATCATCTGTATCGCCGTGTCGGTGTTCTTTAGCGTCAAAAAACGCACCACGTTTAAACGCCTGCAGCAGCTCATGGCCGCCAAGCAGTGGGACGAGTTCGATCGTTTGCTCGACGCCAAACTCACCAGCATGCTGTACCCGCGCTATAACCGCGACTACCTGCGCCTGAACTCATATCTGCTGCGCGAGGACCACAAGCGCGCCGACGAGATGTTCGATTTGCTGTTGGGGCTCAACCTGCCCAAGATGCAGCGCGTCGACCTGGTGATCAAGGCTTTTAACTACTACGTTGGCCAGGAGGACCGCAAAAAGTCCAAGGAGCTGCTGCACGAAATCAAGGGTTTTGAGGGCGGCCAGGCCGAGGCAGTCGCACACGAATGCCAGCTGATGTACGACACGATGATCCTCAAGCGCCACAACGACATTCCCGAGCTGGAGCGCATGCTCAAGGAGGCCGGTGACGACAAGGTCAAGAGCTGCCGCCTGGAGTACCTGCTGGCCCTGCAATACCAAAACAAGGGCGACGAGGCCAAGTATGCCGAGTACTTGGAAAAGTCGGGCCAACACTCGATGGCCGTCAACGCGTAACGGACGGCTTGTGCTAGACTTCTAATCTCACGGGGGCGTGGCGGAATTGGCATACGCAGGAGACTTAAAATCTCTCGCCGCAAGGATTGTGGGTTCGAGTCCCACCGCCCCTACCACGTATTGTTTACGAGCCCGTGTCCCCCAGGGATGCGGGCTCGTTTCTTTTAGATGCCGGTGGGACTCGAACCCGCGAGGGGGCGAGCGCCAAGCGGACGCGCAGCGTCCGCAGCGAGCCGGCGAGGGCGGCCGAAGCCGACGCGTATTTGCGCAGCAAATACGCGGACGTCCCACCGCCCCTACCATTTGGCTTTTCGTGCCCGCTTCCTCCAGAGATGCGGGCTCGTTTCTTTTGGGCGCCGGTGGGGCTCTATGTTGCGGTGGGATAGTTCCTGTTTTGGCAGGCTACCAGCCCATTTAGGAACTATTTCACCGCAACTCAGAGGGAGACGGTTAAAGGGCGCTCAGGCTCGGGGTCCAGCCGATGGTGGGGGTCGCGCCGTCGAGAACCTCGTTGATGGTGGCGGCCATGCCGGCGAGCAAGCTGTTCTCGCTTACGGTGAGCGTCTTGTAGCCGCCGGCTCGCATGAGCTCGCGAATCACCGCGGCACCTGCCAAGATCACGCCCGCGCGCTTGGGTTGCACGCCCGGTAACGCGGCAATGCCCGCAACATCCAGCGCGGACATACGCTCGATAGCGGCCGAAACCTGGTCCAACGAAAGCTCGCGCAGGTGCACAAAGCTCGAATCATACGGCTCCAGCTCGTGAACGAGTGCCACGAGCGTGGTGACAGTACCACCCACCGCGACCAGGCGCTCGGCACGCTCAAAGTCGACAGGCAGACTCTCAAAGTAGCCCGCAAACTGCTCGTTTGCCCAGCCGGCAGCAGCCGCAAGCTCGTTCGTCGACGGCGGCAGTGCCGAGAAAAACCGCTCGGTCACGCGACGACAACCAATGTCCAGCGAGCGCGTTCCCTCCAGCGCAAAGACGCCGCGCTCCGGTGCATAGACGCCCGTCGCGAGCTCCGTGGATCCGCCGCCCGAATCGGCAACAATGATGCGCTCGCCGGCAAAGTCGTGCGCCACGCCAAAAAACGTCAGGCGCGCCTCGACCTCGCCCGGAATCACCTGCGGCTCGAGTCCCAGCTCGCGCAGGCCGTCCAGTAGCAGCGCGGCATTGGACGCATCGCGCGCGGCGCTCGTACACGTGGTGCAGATGCACACGGCCCCAAAGGCACGGGCCTCGTCCACAAACATGCGACACGCAGCGAGCACGCGCTCAACGGCCGCCTCGCAAAAGCGCCCCGTCGCGTCCACGCCCTCGCCCAAGTCGGTAATCTCGGTATGCTTGGACGATTCCACGATCGCCCCGCCCTCGACCTGGGCCAACACCAGGCGCGACGACACCGTCCCCAGGTCAATCGCCGCCACCTTATATCGTTTGCAATTCGTCATTGCAGGCTCCCCTCCGGGCGTTACTCGCCGTTGGACACGACCGTCTGGCCCTCGACGCCGTTAAATCCAAACAGCATATCGAGCGTCTGGATGTACCACGGCGCGTCCTTGCCGACCTCTTCGATCTCTTTGGCCACTTCGCTGGCCTTCTTGGCGTTCGAGGACTTTTTGCTCGACGACGAGTCCGAATCGTCGTCCAGGCCCTGCACTTCAATCCTCTTCTCGCCGGGCATCACCAGGCCCAGGTCCTCGGATGCCGCATCCTTGATACCCTGCTCCGAGAGCAGCTTGTCGACGCTTTTCTGCAGCTCGTCGTTGTACTGCTGGCGAATCTCGACCTGCTTGGCCAAGATATCGTTCGAGCGTTTGGCAACGTAGAGGTCGCGTACGGGAAAGTACAGGCTCACGAGCACCAGGACGACGACAATGCCAATAAACAGCCCGCGCTGGGGTCCATGGGTAAAGTCGTAAATTGCCTTGACCACCGCGTTGTCGTTGGCGTAGTGCATGAAGTCCGAGCCCGAAAGACGGCTCGAGGGCCTGGTCGACTTTTCGCGTGTTTGAGCCGAGGGGCGCTGAGCATGCGTCGAGTGTGGCGAGCGGCCCGTCGACGTATTCATTTGAGCACGGGGGTGTGAGGCACTTGCCGGACGTTGTGCGCGGCAATCGACGCCGGCGTAGTCGGACCCGCCGAGCTGCGCGGTACGCGCACGACGAGACGACGGCTCGCGCGAACCGGCGGAATAATACCTGTTGTCGTAAATCTGATCCATGTGCGCCTTGTGCGGTTGAGGTTTGTTTGCGCTAAGTCCTTTAGTTATAGCACGAGCGCCCGCACCGCCTTCGGCAGCCTTTGCTCGACATAAAAAAGGCGCTGAGCCGTATGGCCCAGCGCCCAATGGTGCTCAACAGTGCCCGGCGGAAGCGAGGCGAATCCGAGTCAGCCCCGCCCCCCGCACACGCCGCTGCCTAGCGAATGTTGTAGAACGCAGACTTGCCGGCGTAGCGCGCACTGCCCTCGAGCTCGTCCTCGATGCGGATGAGCTGGTTGTACTTGGCAATACGGTCGCTGCGGCACGGGGCGCCCGACTTGATCTGGCCGGCGTTAACACCCACGACCAGGTCAGCGATGGTAGAGTCCTCGGTCTCGCCGGAACGATGGCTCACGATGCAAGCGTAGCCGGCCTCCTTGGCAGTCTCGATAGCCTCGAGCGACTCGGTGAGCGTGCCAATCTGGTTGACCTTGACCAGGATCGCGTTGGCGGCACCCAGCTCGATGCCCTTCTTAAGGCGCTCGGTGTTGGTGACGAACAGGTCGTCGCCCACCAGCTGCACCTTGTTGCCAATGCGACGGGTGAGCTCAACCCAGCCGTCCCAGTCCTCCTCGGCCATACCATCCTCGATGGAGATGATGGGATAGGTGTCGACAAGCTTCTCCCAGTAATCGACCATCTGAGCGCTCGTGTACTCAACACCCTCGCCCTTGAGCTCGTACATGCCGGTCTCGGCGTTGTAGAACTCGGTCGATGCCGGATCCATGGCGTACATGAAGTCGACGCCGGGCTTAAAGCCAGCCTTCTCCACGGCCTTGGTGATGTACTCGAACGGCTCGGCATTGGTCTTGAGGTTAGGCGCGAAACCGCCCTCGTCGCCCACGCCGCCGCCCAGGCCGGCCTCGTGCAGCACGCCCTTGAGGGTGTGGTAGACCTCGGCGCACCAGCGCAGGCCCTCGGCAAAGCTCGAAGCACCCACGGGCATGATCATGAACTCCTGGAAGTCAACGTTGTTGTCGGCATGCACGCCGCCGTTGAGGATGTTCATCATGGGCGTGGGCAGCAGGTGAGCGTTGACGCCGCCCAGGTACTGGTACAGCGACAGGCCCGCCGACTCTGCCGCAGCGCGGGCAACGGCCAGCGATACGCCCAGAATGGCGTTGGCGCCGAGCTTGGTCTTGTTGGGGGTACCGTCCGCGGCGATCAGCGCGGCATCGACGGCGCGCTGGTCGAAGGCATCGAGGCCCACGACGGCGTTGGCGCACTCGTTGTTGACGTGCTCGACGGCTTGCGAAACGCCCTTGCCCAGGTAGCGACCCTTGTCGCCGTCGCGCAGCTCGCAAGCTTCGAAAGCGCCGGTCGAAGCGCCCGAAGGCACCATCGCGCGACCGAAGCTGCCGTCCTCGAGCACGACCTCGACCTCGACGGTGGGGTTGCCGCGGCTGTCGAGTACCTCGCGACCGTAGACATCCAAAATATCGCTCATGTTGTCTCCCTCTCACTTGAAAACGTAGTTGATGCAAGCGACTGGCCGACTGTGCACCATTGGTGCGCCTCCGTAAGTTAGCCTTGTCGCGCTTTTTGTATTATGCCCTAAGTTAGCCGAGGGATACATATGAATTGGAGAAATCATTCCTTGGGACGCTTGTTTTTGCACCGAGCATTCATCTCTAGAGATCGCCCCCCCCCATTAAATTCTTCTATCGGCATACCGTCTTTACCTGGCTTGCGAATGAAAGAGTCAATAATGTGCTTTTACATCGTACAAAGTTCTGGATATCGTGCAAATCTAAGGTTCTGAAGTTCTGGATATCGTGCATAATCGAACTATAAAAGTTCTGGATATCGTGCACGAGGTAGCCATGCTTAAACGAAAAGCCTATGACAAACTACTAAAGTGGAAGCATGAAAGCGCTGGTAAAACAGCACTTCTTATTGAAGGAGCCCGCCGCGTCGGCAAGAGCACGCTTGCCCGCACATTTGGAGAAACCGAATACAAGTCCTGCCTTGTCATTGATTTCTTTCAAGCACCTGCCGAAGTTAAGCAATATTTTGAGGACTATCGCACTGACTTCGACTCGCTCTTCCTCTATCTCTCGGTTTTCTATAACGTCAAACTCTATGAACACGAGACGCTTATCGTCTTTGACGAGGTCCAGATGTACCCGCAAGCACGCGGACTCATCAAGTATCTCGTTGCAGACGGACGTTACGACTACATCGAAACTGGATCCCTGCTCAGCATCAAGCAGAACATTAAAGATATCGTCATCCCATCCGAGGAAGAGTCTCTGGAACTTGAGCCCCTCGACTTTGAGGAGTTTCTTTGGGGCATGGACGAAAAGGGGCTGGCCGGTCTCATTCGCATGAGTTTTAACAAGATGAAGCCGCTCCCCGATGCCCTACATCGCAGAGCGCTCTCCCTTATGCGCGAATACATGCTTGTAGGCGGCATGCCTGAGCCGGTATCCATCTATGTTGAACAGCGCGCTTTTGCGCCCGTCGACGCTTCGAAGCGCCGAATCGTCCAGCTCTATCGCAACGATATCTCTCGTTTTGCAACCGGTTACGAATTCAAAGTCGTCTCCGTACTCGATGGCATCCCAGGTCAGCTCTCTAAGCACGAAAAACGATTCAAGCTTTCCTCACTTGATAAAAACGCACGCATGCGCACCTACGAAGAAGCCTTCTTTTGGCTGGCAGACGCGCGAATTGCCAATATCTGCTATGCCGCAAGCGAACCGAGCGTGGGCCTTTCACTCAGCATGGAGCAAACGGCCCTCAAGTGCTACATGGCAGACACCGGCCTGCTTGTAACGCTTGCCTTCTCTGACAACAACGATACCGATGAAGACGTTTACAGGGCCGTGCTTCGCGGCGACATCGGATTGAACGAAGGAATGCTTACCGAAAACTACGTTGCCCAATCTCTAAAGGCCAATGGACACAGGCTCTTCTTTTATTCCCAAAGCGGAAAGAAGGAGGGGGAGGAGCGCATGGAAATCGACTTCCTCGTTACCCGACCCTATGTCAATGCCGCCGGAAAGCCGCGCATCAGCCCCGTCGAAGTTAAGTCGCCACGCAGATACGGAACCATCTCCCTCGACCGATTCCGCGCGCGCTTTAACAAGAAGATTGGGATGGCTTACGTGTTGCACCCTAAACAACTCGAGTGGGATGCCGAAGCGCAGCTGGCACATCTTCCGTTGTATATGGCTTTTTGCTTGTAGAGACCTCTCTACGAATGGATGCCGTGAGAGACGCAGGCCTCACTCGCTTGCTTTTGCTTGGTCCCACAGGTCGTTGAGTTGAGCGGTTGAGCAGGCGGCGAGGTCATCGCCCGCCTCGTGCACGGCGGCCTCCATCGCAGCCCAACGGCGACGGAACTTTGCCGTGCTGGCGCGCAGGGCGCTCTCGGCGTCAATCCCCTCTTTGCGCGCAACGTTGACTAGGGCAAAGAGCAGGTCGCCAAATTCCATCTCGCGCTCGGGCGAGCCGGGCGCCTCGGCCTCAAACTCGGCACGCTCCTCAGCGACCTCGTCCCACACATCCTGGACCGTCTCCCACTCAAAGCCCACGGCCGCCGCCTTGCGCGACACCTTCTGAGCTTGCATCAGCGCCGGCAGATGCGTGGGCACGCCGTCGAGCAAACCTTCGGGCGCAACCTCGCCCGCCGCCACAGCCTTGTCCTTGGCAGCCTTCTCGGCAAGCTTGACCTCATCCCAAATCTTGAGCACCTCGTCGGGGCTGTCGGCATCCGCATCGCCAAACACGTGCGGATGACGGCGGATGAGCTTGGCGTCGATATCGCGTGCCACATCGGCCAGCGTAAACTCGCCGGCGTCCGCCGCAATCTGCGCATGCAGTACTACTTGCATGAGCACATCGCCCAGCTCCTCGCGCAGATGTGCCACGTCGTCCGCCTCGATGCAATCGAGCGCCTCGTAGGCTTCCTCGATCATGTTTTTGCCAATGCTGCGGTGCGTCTGTTCGCGGTCCCACGGGCAGCCGTCGGGCTGACGCAGGCGCCAGATGGTCTGCACCAGATGCTGCAGCTCAGCCGACGCGTCGACCAGCGTGGACAGGTCGCGCGAACCCTCGGCATTTTGCTGAGCCATATGCTGTGCCATGGTTATTCCTCCTCCATGATCACGTGACGGAACGCGCCGCCCTCGTAGATGCCGTAGCTGTGCGTACCGTCCTTGGGAATGCTCACGCTGCCGGGGTTGAAGAGCCACAGGCCCGGGTGCGCCTCACTTTCCTCGTTAACCTTGATGTGCGTGTGGCCGTAGACGAGCGCGGAGCCCTCGGGCAGCGCAGGCGCGTGGTCGACGCTGTTGTGCATGCCGGCGCCAAAAACATGGCCATGCGTCAGGAACAGCTCGCGGCCGCTCTCGTCGAACAGCGTGGCGTAGTCGGCCATGACGGGAAAGTCGAGCACCATCTGGTCGACCTCGGCGTCACAGTTGCCGCGCACCGCGATGATGCGGTCGGCCAGGGCATTGAGCAGCGGAATCACACGCTTGGGAGCGTAATCGCGCGGCAGGTCGTTACGCGGACCGTGATAGAGCAGGTCGCCCAGCAGGACGATGCGGTCGGGCTGCTCGGACTCGATGGCGGCGACCAGGCGCTCGGTCCAGTATGCCGAGCCGTGGATGTCGGAGGCGATGAGGTATTTCATGGTGGTCCTTTCGGGTGGGGTTGATGGAGCTGGGCGTGGCGTGCCGCCGGCCGCGTTACTCAAATCGCAGTGCCGCGCTCTGGGCCGCCTGCATCACGCGTTGGAGCGGCACATTGTGCTCGCGGGCAAGGCGGGCGCAGTCTTCGTACTCGGGCGCCGCGCGCTCGCTGCCGTCGGGCAAGGTCGCCACCTTGACGGACACCTCGCCCCATGGCGTTGTTACGCGCTCAAAGCGGCGTGGTAGGCAAACGCGCTCCATAACCTGGCGGCGGATGCCATTGGTCGTGGTTTCCAAAAAGACAATCGTCTGCAGGCGCTCGATATCCTCGTGGGTACAGATTACCTGCAACTGCCAGCTGGGACGGCCCTTTTTGCAGTAAAGCGGCAACCAATGCACTTCGCGGGCGCCGGCCTTGCGCAGGCAATCGGCAGCGTAGGCAAGCACCTCAGGCGACGCGTCATCGATGTCGCACTCCAGTTTGACGATAGTTTCGGGCGCATCGGTCTCGCGAGACAGCGGGGATGTGGTATCGCATGGCATACGGTCCGGCTCCTTTCCGCACGGGCTCGTTTTGTTCATCCAAACGCTAACACATCGCGGGCGGCGTGGGGGTGTCGTCATGGGATGGGCGGGACTTTTGCCCGTCGCGGACGTCGGCGTGCGCCGCCTGCCCTTTCCGGTCGGTTTCGACTTGCAGCGTTCCCGGCGCGTCAGGGGTCGCGCCATTACAATGGAGCGGATTCGCCAAATGCAAAGGAGTCGCCATGCCCGCCTGCCCGCTGGTCGATTGCCATACCCACACCTCGTTCTCGGACGGACACGCCTCGTTTGAGGACAACGTTCGCGCCGCTGCTGCAGCCGGTTGCCGTGCCATGGTCTCGACCGATCACCTCACCCTGCCTGCCAGCATGGATTCCAATTGCGAGGTACAGGTTGTCGAGGGCGACCTGCCGGCGCATCGCCTGGCCTTTGAGGACGCCCGCAAGCTCGCCGCGCAGATCGCGCCGGAGCTCGAGCTTATCTATGGCTTTGAGTGCGATTGGTATGAAGGCTGCGAGCCTTTGGTTGAGCGCTGGTCCCAGGGCGCCGTCGTACGCCTGGGCAGTGTGCATTGGATTGGCAACCCCGGCGATATCATGGCCGGTACCCCGGGTACGGCGGGGACAGAGGACGTCGTTCGTCCCGATGCGCCCGATTCGTGCTGCGGTTGGATCGACGATGACACCAACCTGCACGTTTGGGAAAACCTGGGCGTGCGCGGCGTGTGGGAGCGCTACGTCGACGACTGGTGTTGCGCCTGCGAAAGCCCGCTCAACTTTGACGTGATGGCCCACCCCGACCTGGTCATGCGCTTTTCGAAGGAGGGCTTTGCGCCCGATTTTGACCCCGCGCCGTTCTGGGGGCAGATGGCAGAATGCGCACACGACACGAATCGGCGCGTTGAGGTCTCGACTGCCGCGTCGCGCAAGGGGCTCGACGACTACTACCCCGCGACCGGCCTCTTGCGCTGCTTTGCCCATGCCGAGGTGCCCATTACCTTTGGCTCGGACGCACACCGCGCCTGCGACATCTGCTGGAACATCCGCGAGGCCCAGGCCCACGCCTACGACTGTAGCTATCGAACCTTCGACATCCCCCACCTCACCGGAGAATGGGAGCCCACGCCCCTCGCCTAAGACTAGTCGTTGGGGACACTCTTCACAAATGACCCCTTGGGGACGGAGGAAAACAGGTCGTTTTGCTCACCACCGACGCCCGTGCAACACCGCCCGCCAAAAAGAACGCCCGTTTACTACGATGAACCGCAAACCTCCGACCATCGGCTTAATGCGGAAAATAAAACCGCAGGTAGAAGCGTTGACGATTTGCTCAAAACCGACGTGTGGTCAGCAGATCCAGTTTCATCGTAGTAATTGGGCATGTTATTTGGCAGCGTCGGCAAAGACTGTCCCAAACGACTAGTCGTTTAAGAACGTCCCCAATGACTAGTGGCGGCGGGCGTTGAGTTCGCCGGCCAGCTCGTCGAGGGTGATGCCGTAGCGCTCGAGCGTCACGAGCAGGTGGTAGACCAGGTCGCCGGCCTCGTAGCGAATGTGATCGTGGTCGTTATCCTTGCAGGCCATGATCACCTCGCTCGCCTCCTCGGCAAGCTTCTTGAGCAGCTCGTCCTCGACGTCGGTCAACAGGCGAGCGGTATAGCTCTCCTGCGGCGACGCGTCGCGACGGCCATGAATCACCTCGGCGAGCCCCGTCAGCGTCTCACCGATATTTCCATCCTGAACGTTTGCGGTGCGCACACCCATAGTTCAATCCTTTCTGGTTGGCCAAGCGCCTAGTCGAGCGCCCGTCCTACGCGAGTTTCTTAAAGAAGCAGGTACGGTTGCCGGTGTGGCAGGCCGGACCCGGCGAGTCAACCTTGACCAGCAGCGTATCGCTATCGCAGTCGGCCCAGAGCTCCTTGACCGCTTGCATATTGCCGCTCGTCGCGCCCTTGTTCCAGAGCTCCTGGCGGCTACGGCTCCAAAACCACGTGGTGCCGGTCTTGAGCGTCAGCCCCACCGACTCCTCGTTCATCCAAGCAACCATAAGCACCTCGCCGGTGTCATACTGCTGAACCACACAAGGAATCAGCCCGCGGGCGTCGTACGTAAGATCAGACGCTTCTATTACCTCAGTCATCATTTCTCCCAAGTCATAAACGAAACCCCACAGGTCGGCGATTAAACCCCACAGGTCGGCGAGGGTTGTCCAGGTGCCCGAGATTCCGAGCGACAAGCCCGACGACGCGTACTTTGGTACGCGAGGAGGGTTGGAGCCGGAAGGTCGGGTGCCTGGGCAAGCCGCAGCGTTAGAAGTCCAATCTCACAGGTATTCCCTGGCTGGCCATATATTCTTTGACTTCGCGAATGCTGAAGGTTCCAAAGTGAAAGACGCTGGCCGCCAGCACGGCATCGGCCTCGCCTTCAATCACACCCTCGGCAAAATGCTCGAGCGTACCCACGCCGCCGCTCGCGATGACGGGAATCGGTACCGCGCGCGCCACGGCGCGAGTGAGCGCCAGGTCAAAGCCGGCCTTGGTGCCGTCGCGGTCCATGCTGGTCAGTAGGATTTCGCCGGCGCCGCGACGAGCCGCTTCCTCGGCCCACGCCACCGCGTCGACACCCGTAGCGTTGCGGCCGCCCGCCGTAAAGACCTCCCACTTATCGGCGCCCGGCTCCCCGGGCAGCCCCACGCGCTTGGCATCGATCGCCACGACCACGGCCTGGCTGCCAAACGCCGCGGCGGCCTGGCTGATCAACGACGGATCGCGCACGGCGGCAGAGTTAAGCGACACCTTGTCGGCACCGGCGGCAACCATGGTTCGCATGCCCGCCAAGTCGCGAAAGCCGCCGCCCACGGTATAGGGAATAGCGAGCTCCTCGGCCGCGTGCGCCGCCATCTCGATGGTCGTCGCGCGGTTGTCGCTCGTCGCGGTAATGTCCAGGAAGACGACCTCGTCTGCACCCTCGCGGTCGTAGGCGCGCGCCAGCTCCACCGGGTCGCCAGCATCGCGCAGGCTCACAAAGTTGACGCCCTTGACCACGCGGCCGTCCTTAACATCCAGACAGGGAATCACGCGTTTGGCAAGCATGGGCTACTCCTTCCCTCGGGCGGCGGCCAACGCCTGGGCCAGCGTATAGTTGCCCTCGTAGAGCGCACGACCGGTAATGGCACCCTCGATGGCATCCTCGCCCACCGCGGCCAGTGCGCGGATATCGTCGAGCGTCGAGATGCCGCCCGAAGCCACGACGGGAAAGCCCGCGACCTCGGCCACATGGCGATACGCCGCCACGTCGATGCCCGTCTGCATGCCATCGCGCGCGATGTCGGTATACACCAGATGCTTAAAGCCCAGCTCGGTGAGCTGCGCCACGGCGTCGTCGAGCGCCACACCCGCGCCGTCGCGCCAACCATTCACCTTGACCTGGCCGTCACGGGCGGCAATGTCTGCCACCAGTAACTCGCCAAAGCCTTGCGCCGCCACCTCGGCAAATCCCGGCTCGGTCACGAGCACCGTGCCTAGCGCGATGCGACGCGCGCCGTAGCCGGCCAGCTCGTCGATGCGCGCGAGCGAACGAACGCCGCCGCCCACGTCCGCGGACAGACCGTCGACGCCGCAGATGGCCTTAATCGCTGCCAAGTTGGCAGCGCACGCGTCCTCGTCCTCGCCAAAGGCAGCGGACAGGTCGACGACGTGCACCCAGCTCGCGCCCTGCTCGGCAAAGGAGCGGGCAACGGCCACGGGGTCGTCAGAATACACCTTACAGCGGCTCCGGTCGCCGCGCTCCAGGCGCACGACCTTGCCGCCGATCAAATCGATTGCGGGAAACAGAATCATCGGCCGGCCCCCTCGACGATGCTCACGAAGTTCTTAAGGATGCGCTGACCCAGCGCAGAGGATTTCTCGGGATGGAACTGGCAGCCCCACACGTTGCCGTGGCGCACGATGCACGGGAAGCTCCGTGTATAGTGCGTGCGCGCCAACACATCGGCGGCATCGACGTCGTCGGCCACCGCGTAGCTGTGAGTGAAATACATGTTGGCGCCCTCGGCAAAACCGGCAAGCAACGGATCGGCCGCACCGGCGGGCGTCATGCGCACCTGGTCCCAGCCCACGTGCGGGACCTTCAGACGGCTCGACTCCAGGTGCGTGCACGAGCCACGCATGATGCCCAGGCCATCGACCCAGGGACCACCGGCCTGCTCGGAGGCATCGTCGTCCGCGTCCGCGTCCTCGTTCGCAGGCACGCCCTCGTTGCCGCGCTCAAAAAACAGCTGAAGGCCCAGGCAGATGCCGAGCAGCGGAGTTCCGGCGGCAACGGCATCGAGCACGGCCACCTCCTCGCCGCTCTGACGCATAAAGGCGATCGCGTCATAGAACGCACCCACGCCCGGGATGACCAGGCCGTCGGCGTTGCGGATCTGCTCCGGATCGTCCGACGTGCAGGCGGCAGCACCGGCGCGCGCAAGCCCGCGCACGACGCTCGACAAGTTGCCCTTGTGGTAGTCGACCACCACGATCTTCGGTTCGCCCACGCGACCCCTCCACTTCTCATCATCCAAAACCACCACAAAGAGGACAGGCATCTTCGTGGTGGTTTTACCCTTGTGACGGTTACAGCGAGCCCTTGGTGCTGGGGATACCCTGCACGCGGGGATCGAGTTCGCAGGCGCGGCGCATCGTGCGGCCCACGGCCTTAAAGGCGGCCTCGATAATGTGGTGCGAATTGCCGCCCGCCAGCTCGCGCACGTGCAGCGTGAGCTTGGCATCGCGCGCAAAGGCATAGAAGAACTCGACGGCCAGCTCGGTATCAAAGCTGCCCACGCGCTCAGTCGGCACGGGCAGCTCGCAATAGGCCTGCCCGCGACCCGAGATATCCACGGCGGCCATCACGAGTGTCTCGTCCATGGCGATCGCCGCGTCGGCAAAGCGCGTAATACCCGCCTTGTCGCCCAGCGCCTGGCAAAACGCCTCGCCCAGCACAATGCCCGTGTCCTCGACGGTGTGGTGCGCATCGACCTCCACGTCGCCCACCGCGTGCACCGTCAGATCGAACAGACCATGGCGGCCAAAGGCGTTGAGCATGTGGTCGAAAAACGGCACGCCGGTCGAGATATCGCACACGCCAGATCCGTCCAAGTCGAGCTTTACGACAATGTCGGTCTCGCCCGTCTTGCGGGTTACCTCGGCATAGCGGTCCATCTACATCTCCTCCTTCACCAGCGTGGTAAACGCGGCCAGCACCTCGTCGTTTTCTTGCGGGGTACCCACGGTAATACGTAGGCAGTCCGCGAGCCCCGACGCATAGCTAAAGTCGCGCACCAAAATCGAATACTCGTCGCGCAGACGCTCGCGCACGTGCGTGGCATGCGGCGTGCGCACGAGCACAAAGTTCGCCGCGCTCGGCCACGCCTCCACGGGCAGACCCTCGGCAGCCATTGCGTGCAGGGCACACAGTTCGCGCTCGCGCTCGGATGCAACCTGTGCCACCACGGGCGCGTACGCATCGCGGGCACGCACGCAGGCAAGCGCGGCGGCCTGGCTCAGCACGTTAACCGAATAGATCTGGCGAATCGCCGCGAACACGTCGATGACCTCGGGCGCCGCAATCACATAGCCCAGACGCGCGCCGGCGGCGCCAAACGCCTTGGACAGCGTATGCAGAATCACCAGGTTGGGATACTCGGCGATAAGCCCCTGCGCCGTGGTAGCCGCGCCAAACGAATCATCGGCAAACTCAACGTAGGCCTCGTCGACCATGACCATGCCGGGGCACGCATCGCACAGGGCCGCGACAAAGTCGAGCGGCGTCACATCGCCCGTGGGGTTATTGGGCGAGGTCACGATCGCCAGATTGCACTCGGGCGCCGCCGCAAGCACCGCCGCCTGGTCGAGTTCAAAGGTCGCCGGATCGCGCCACACATCGCGCACCTCGGTCTGACAAAGCGACGCAAAGAACGCGTACTCGCTAAAGCACGGCGGGCAGTTGAGCAGGGTCCGCCCCGCGCCGCCAAACGCCAGCAGGTAGTTATAGAGCAGCTCATCGCCGCCGTTTCCCGCGCAAATATTCTCACGTGCCACGCCATGCCAGGCAGCGAGCTCATCGCGCAGGTCGTTGGACATGGGATCGGGATAGCGGTTGAGCGGCGTGGCAGCCAAGGCCGCATCAACCGCCTCGCGCACGCCAGCAGGTACGGGATAGGTGTTCTCGTTGGCCGAAAGGTTGATGCGCGTGGGCGTAAAGTTGGGATCGTAGGACTCAATGCCGGCCAAGTAGGGCTGGACGAGCTCCTTCATACGAGGTGTCAGCTCGGCCATGTTAGGCCTCCCCACTGGTCACGTCAGCGCCATCCGCGCCCGCAGCCGCCAGGTCCACGCCCTCGGCAACCGTCGCCACGGCATCACCCGGCCAGGCGACCTTGGTCAGGTCGGCCGCGGCCAGCGACTCGGCACTCACGGCATCCTCGCCCTGTTCCAGCACGCGGCGACGCAGGGCGGCGGAAAGCGCGTGCGCCCACAGGCCCTCGGCCTCGGCCAGGCGCTGCGTCGCGGGAGCGTCCGAGAGCAGGCCCTCGGGCGTATAGCAAATGACGCTCGAGCGCTTGACGAACTCTTCCACCGAAAGCGGGTTGGAGAACATGGCCGTGCCGCCGGTCGGCAGCGTGTGGTTGGGACCGGCAACGTAATCGCCAAGCGGCTCGGAGCTCCAAGCGCCCACAAAGATGGCGCCGGCGTTGCGAATGCCGCCAAGCAGGCCCATCGCATCCTTGCAGTGCAGCTCCAGGTGCTCGGGCGCCACGGTGTTCACCGCCTCGACGGCGGCAGCCATGTCGGCGGCCACCACGATGGTGCCCTCGTTATCGAGCGAGGCGCGCGTGATCTCGGCACGCGGGGACTGCGCCACCAGGATATCGATGCCGGCCTCGACCTCGCGCGCAAACTGCTCGTCGCAGGTCACCAGATAGCAGGCCGCCAACGGATCGTGCTCGGCCTGGGCCATCAGGTCGGCCGCGACCACCATGGGCTTGGCCGTGGCATCGGCCAGCACGCAGACCTCGGACGGGCCAGCGACCATGTCGATTCCCACGTCGCCCGAGACAATCTGCTTGGCAGCGGCAACAAAGGCGTTGCCCGGACCGGTGATCTTGTCGACGCGCGGAATGGTCTCGGTGCCGCACGCCAGCGCGGCCACGGCCTGGGCGCCGCCCACCATATAGATCTCGTCCACGCCGCCGAGCTTGGCGGCCGCGAGCGTATACGGGCTAATCAGTCCATCCTTTTGCGGTGGGGTTACCATGACCACGCGTTTGACGCCGGCCACCTTGGCGGGAATGGCGTTCATAAGCACGGTGGAAGGGTACTGTGCACGACCGCCCGGCACGTAGATACCGGCCGCAGCAAGTGGGGTCACCTTAACGCCGAGCATCGTGCCGTCCGGGCGCGTGGTAAACCAGCTCTGCTCGACCTCGCGCTGGTGGAACTCGCGAATCTGGCGTGCAGCCTTTTCGAGCGCCGCGACAAAAGCCGGATCGAGGCCTTCGAGCGCGGCATCGATCTGCTCTTGCGGAAGACGGAAGCTCTGCAGCTCAACACCGTCAAAACGCTGGCAGTAATCGCGCACCGCGGCATCGCCGTTGGCACGCACGTTGGCCACGATATCGCGGGCGGCGTCGACGATGTTTTGCGGCAGCACGCCCTTGCGGTTGAGCTGGTTGGTAACGAGGCGCTCACCGGGAGCAAGCTTGATAGTCTTCATATCGGTATCCCCTATCAGTCGAGGTTTTTGTTCGAAAAACGAGAGACCGGGCGGCGGCGTCAGTCGGCCCGCAGCCCGGACGTTGGGGCGCCCGTGCGTGCTCGCGCTATTGTGCCGAGCCCGCAACGGGCTCAAAATGCTTGTCCTTCACGGCTGCCGCCAAGCGATCTGCCAGATTGCGTACGCGCGGGTCCAGACGTGCGGCGCCCGGATTGACAAAGAAGCGGGCCGTGCAGTCCATGATGCGACCAGTAATAACGAGGTCGTTATCGCGCAGCGTGGCGCCCGTGGCGGTAATATCCACGATGCGATCGGTCATGCCGACGATGGGGCCCAGCTCGATGTTGCCGTGCAGCGAGACGATATCGGCGTTCACGCCGCGCTCGGCATACCAGGCGCTCGCGATGCGCGGATACTTGGTGGCCACGCGAAGCGACCCGCGACGGGCATAGTTGCGCTCGGCCTGGCCGGCGCGCCACGCGGGCTCCGCCTCAATGAAAGTGCACAGGCCGTAACCCAGATCGACCAACTGCAGCAGGTTGAGGTCTGCCTCGATAAGCGAGTCCCAACCGCAGATGCCGCAATCGGCACCGCCGCAGCCCACAAAGGCGGGCGCATCGCTGGGACGCACGATGACAAACTCGATATCGCCGACCGCGCCCTTACCGGCACGCGTGTCGCGGCCGCGCACGATCAGGTGACGGCCGGGGTCGCGCAACTCAGAGACGTCTAAGCCCGCGGCCTCGAGCACGTCGAGCGTATCGGCCTTGAGCGAGCCCTTGGGCACGGCGATGCGTAGCGGGCCCTCGGCGCCACGGCCCACGGCGTGGTCGCCATCGGGGGCGGCGTCCTCGGCCGAGGTGCGCGCGGCCTCCAGACGCTCGAGCGAAAAGGCGAAACCCGCCGCCGGCACCTCGATGCCGTCGCCAAATGCGCCGGTAAAGATGGAGTCGTAGCGGCCGCCCGAACCGACCGGGTCAGGCAGGCCGCCGGCATAGGCCTTAAAGACCAGACCCGTGTAGTAATCAAACGAGTTCATGATGGAGAAGTCGAACGACAGCACCTGGGCGTCCCCGGGAGCCAGGCCCTCGACCAGGGCGCGCAGCTCACGCGTGAGCGGCGCGACAATGCCCGCCGCCGCCAGCAGCGCATCGACGCGGTCGAGTACCTCGGCGCCGCCGTGCAAGCGCGGCAGCTCGCTAATGGCAACCTTGACGGCATCGGACTCGGCGCTTGCCGCCACGCGGGCATCGAGGCCCACAAAGTCGTTGGCGTGCACGCAGCGCAGCGCCTCGGCAGCCAGCTCGCGATCTTCGCACGCCGCAAGCAGTTCCTTAAACGGACGCACACTGCCCGCGATAATGCGCGCACCGGGAAGTGCCAGCTTGCGCACGGCCTCGGCGACCAGTGAGACAATCTCGACATCGCCCGCGGTGTCGCCCGCGCCGATGAGCTCAAAACCCAGTTGCGTAAACTGACGCGAGCCACCGGCATTGCGCTGACACTCGCGAACCACCGGCGCCTCATAGCGCAGGCGCAGCGGCAGATCGGCCGCGCGCATGCGAGTCGAAACCAGACGAACGATCGGCAGCGTGTTGTCGGGACGGACCACCAGCAGGCGACCGTCGTCATCAAAGAGCTTAAACGGCGTGTCCGCAATGCGGCCGCCCTCCTCGAGCGAGCCCTTGTCCTCGAGCAGCGGCGTCTCGACCGGCAGGTAATGATGCTCCCTAAAGCAGCCCTTCACCGTCAGCGCAATCTCCTCGCGCGCCTGAGCCTCCTCGGGCAATATGTCCCGGAATCCCCACGGTGTGGCCGTCATCTGGTGAGCCTCCTCATGCTGTGTTTCATATAGAACAGAAGACCGGCATAGCTCCGCCGGTCTTCTGGGTACTTTAGCATACTAGAGTGCTTGCGGGGAAAATCCGTCGTAGCCGCTCACACCGTATTCATTTGGAAACATAGGGTAGGTTGCCGCAACCCAACCCCGCCTAGGCGCCAATCGCACGACGATACTCTGCCATTACCTGCGCATCGGCAGCTGCGGGGTCGGCAAAATAGCGCCAGTCATAGGTCTCGGCCGAAACAACTCCGCGATAGCCGCGCGCCACCAGCCTATCCAGGTCGGCGCGCATATCGCGGTCCCCGTCACCCCAGGCAAGATGCGTCGTGCCGTCTGCCGCAACATCCACAAAATGCACGTGGGCGACATCATCGCCAAGCAGATCGAAATAATCGTCGATGGTATCCCCCGCCACCGCCATAGCGCCCAAATCCAGACACGCCTTAAGTGCCGGATGATCAACCGCCTCGATCATGCGCTTCGTGTCGGCCGCCGAGTTCACGATCATCGACTCAACCGGCTGTAGGGCCTCGAGCACCAGTCGCACACCGCGCTCTCCCGCATGCTCGGCAATCGCACGCAGCATCGAGGCGCTGCGGCCACACGCGTCCTCGATTGGCTCATTCAAAAATGCCCAGCCGCTCGAGACCATGACCTGCTCGGCTCCAAGTTCCGCCGCGATATCCACAACGTTCTTAAAGTACGCGAGCGTGCGGGCACGCGCCTCATTCCCGCGCGCCGCGATATTCCACGGCTTGGGGTTGTTCTGTTCGGGACAAAGCCCCACAATCCGAACCCCATACCGCTGCGACAGCTCCCGCACCTGCTCGAGCGAATCGTATCCATGGCAATCGACATACAGATGCATCGCCCCGGTCCAAAGCTCGCAACACGTGTAGCCCGAGGCCGCTGCCGAAGAAAAGAATTCCTCAAGGTCAAAATAACGATGGCTGATATTCATGACGGCAAGCTGCGGATACTCCATCTTGTCCACCTTTCGGCAAAAGGGCGCCGCAGCACAGTGTGCGCGACGCCCCCTCTTACATTGTTCTCATTATGACGGATACTCTACTGGACACCAAGCACTCCAAAGAACGCGCCAGCGATACTCACGAGCAGGATCACGAGCATGATAAGCAGCGGATTCATCTTCTTCTTGAGCATGAGATAGACGATTCCAAACAGCCCCATCGTGACAAAGCCCGGGAAGATTCCGTTGAGCAGCTCGGCCAGCGTCTGAGCACCATCGCCCGCACCGACCATGAGCGGAATGTCCACGGTGACCATCTCCATGGTCATAGCGCCGATCACCATGGCGCCCATGATAGAGGCCATCTTGACGATCGTGTCCATAATGCCCGATTCCTGGACCTTGCTGATCATGTCCGAGCCAAAGCGATACCCCACAAACGTCAGCAGGTAACGGATGATGTAGTGAGGGACATTGAACACGAGCAGGAACAAAATCGGGCCAAGAATAGAGCCCTGTAGCGCCAGCGACGTGCCGACACCCGTTGCCAAAATTCGCAGCGTGCCCCAGTAGAAGGCATCGCCCACACCGGACAGCGGTCCCATCAAAGCAAGCTTGACATTTGAGATCGCGCTCGTGTCAAAGCTATCGTCAGTAGCGTTGACCTCTTCCATTGCAGCGGCGATGGACATGGGGAGCGTCGAGATGTACGGCGTGACGTTATAGAGCTCCATATGGCGCTTAAGGGCGGCCTTAAAGTCCGCATCCTGCGGATACAGCTTGCGAAGAATCGGCATAAGGGCCCACATAAAGCCGATATGGCCCATACGCTCGTAGTTCCAGGAATGCTCATAGGGAATCGAGCGCCAGAACAGCTTCTTAAGGTCTGCGCGGGAAATCAGCCCGTCGTAAGAAGACTCAAACTTAAAACTCATCGAACCCACTCCCAATCGCAGGATCCTCGGTTGCCACTGCGGGCTGCTCCGCTTTTTTCTTATCACCCAAAACCGTCATCGCGACGACGATGATCGCGGCAAAGATCGCCACGCCCGTCGTGCTAATGCCAAAGTAGGCGACGAGGAAGAAGCCAGCGAAGAAGAACGGAGCCACCGTTTTGTTCATAATCATCTGCGCGAGCATCGCAAAGCCGAGTGCGGGCAAGAAGGCGGCGGCGACATCCATGCCGGTCTGAACGAAATCGGGGATGATGTTGAGCAGGCTGGCAACAGCATCGGCGCCAAAGAAGAATGCCAGGGGAATAATCAGCAGGCCGCACCAGCTCTGCGCGTAACCGGCGATGAGCATGTTGCGCGTGATGGCCTTGGTGTCCCCGTCCTCGACGTTTTTGTCGATACGGTGCACCAGCAGTAGCATCACCGGCTGGCCCAGGGCCGTATCGAGCGCCAGGACGATCGTTGCGATGGGAATGCCCAGGGTCAGGGCCGCCGAAGCGTCCGCGCCGGCCTGCATGGCAAGCGACACACCCAGGATGGTTCCGGAAATCGTATCGGGCGGGTTATACGCACCGACCGAGATGGCGCCGACCATGGCAAGCTCCATCGTGGCGCCCATGATCGTGCCGGTCACCATGTCGCCCATGACAAGGCCAACCAGAGGTCCGAGCACAATCGGGCGCTGGAGGTAGCTCGTACCGGTCAGCCACTCGGAATAGCCCAAAAGGGCAATAAGGAAAATCAGGATTGTCTTGATAACCATGATGGCCCCTAACCGATGACCTTCGCGGCGTCAGTCTTCGCATCTGCCGGAATCATCTGAATGAACAGCTCGTAGCCCTCGCCGAGCAGCTCTTTGACGTATGCCTCGTTTTCGGGCGTAAGGAACACACTCGTCGAGACCTGGCGGGCATCCTCGCTAAAGGCAACATTGCCGAGGTTGATCTTCTTGACGCCCATCGCCTTGGCGACGGCACCGGCCTGCTGGATCGTCTCGCAAACCACGAAGAGCTTGTACTTATCGGTCACACCGCTCTGGAGCGCCTTGACGGCATCCTCGGTGTTTTTGACGACAACCTTGCAGCCCTCCGGTTTTGCAAGGGACAGGGCCTGCAGACGAAGCTTGTCATTGAGGACCGTGTCGCTTACCAACAGGATGCAGTCGGCACCCAGAGCCGAAGTCCAGCTAACGGCAACCTGGCCGTGCAGCAGTCGATAGTCCACGCGAATCATCTGAATCATGATGTGCTCCCTAGCGATTAAAACTCATCGAGTTCGGCCTGCCCCAGCAGGTCGTTGACGTACTTGACCTTGGTGTCGTCCGCCTCGACGATCTGGCGAATGGCCTCATCGATCGGGGTGGATTCGGGCACGAACAGCAGCTGAATAAGGAGCGGCAGGTTCATATTGGTCACCAGATGCGTGTTGGGACGCGTCTGGACGATCTTGGTGAACTCGTTGTTGACACTGCCGCCGAACAGGTCGGTGCAAACGACGACTTCATCGTCCGCGGCAAAGCCGTCCAGAATCGCTGCGGCCTCCTTGACCAGGTCCTCGTTTCCGTCGACATACATAGAGAGCGCATGGACGTTTTCGCGCTCGCCGGAAAGCAGGCCGATGCTCTCGACGATTCCAGACGCAAAATGAGCATGGGACGCCACGATAAACTGCCTCATTCGATTCCCCTTCCTAGCGAATTTCGGCATAAAAATGCCCGGACGCATGCGCCCGGGCAGGGTGCTTCTTAAATGAGTGGTCAACTATTAGTAGTCGAACTGGTGATAGTAACGACGGTAGTTGAGGTTGTGCTTGGTGACCGTCTCGTAGTAAGCGGCAAGGCGATCGGTGATCAGCGAGGAGAGGATCCACGGAGACACGATGACGCGGAACTCGTCGTCAAGGCCGGGGATCGCGAACTCGGCGGTGTCGATGATGTTGAT
>ENA-OQHZ01000062-OQHZ01000062.1-human-gut-metagenome-genome-assembly--contig:-NODE-62-length-94505-cov-4.824056_pt1 | contig 94505 bp, 92 predicted proteins | sample MGYA00242642_ERZ504734 | MGnify/ENA primary metagenome ERZ504734 (study PRJEB26092, sample SAMD00036210) | human gut metagenome | host: Homo sapiens | study: EMG produced TPA metagenomics assembly of...
CGATCAATATGATAGATTGGCAAGCCACTGCCAAGAACATCATTCCTTGTGATGAAGATCACATATGTTTCTCGCAGCTGATCATACTTATCTCCTGCTTCTGTAATATTCGCATCCAAAAGACTGCTGTTGTACCTCGCTCTTTTTGGATCTGCACCGGCATCATCATTCTGCACTTCTATATTATATATGACACCTTTCCTGTCATGTGCAAGAATATCCATGCGAATGGAGCGTCCCTGCAGATTTTTAATATCCTGCTGACAGTTCACATGATCTACAATTAGGTCATCTCGATTCAGAATGATCCTAAGTACGAGTTCTGTACATTTCTTATCTTCAAACACTTTGCTCATAAAAGTGTCATGCATAAGACAGAACTCTTGGATTTGAGACTGATACTTGTGTTGCAGTTCTTCAAAATCTTTTTCCATCTTTCTTCCTTTCCTTGATTATATCCCTTTTCGGGACAAAGCACAATCAGGAAAAAGTATGGAATCTTACTACTCCTGTTCTCCTTTCTCCTGATCGTCATTTTTAACTACATTGTAAATATGACGGATGAGGAGAACGATAAATTTTTGCTTAGAAAATTAACACTCACTTTAAATATGTAAGATTTTTCAGAAAATATCTGCCAGTTATCTACCATCGCATCACTCATACTTAAGATATAACAAGTGATGAATGGAGAAAACCTTATATGCGATTTTCAAAATCATAAAAATCTTTCATATTAAATATGTAAGATTTCCGAATATTCTCTATTAAAAGAGAATATCCGGATGCTTGTTTATTAAGTTTCTTTAATTTCTGAGAATTTTTTTGGGTTACTTATTCTCAGAAGAATCTTGAGTCAATGTTTCGCACACATTGGCTCTTTTTCTTATCTTTAGATCAGGTTTTTGTGTTTTATGTTTGAAACTTTCTTTTCCTTTTGTCTTAATTTTTCTTATGACTACTATAGCTTTTTGATCGAACACATCTAGTATCTTCTCAGCATAATGCGTCACAATGATTGTTAAGATGACTACTATATCGATTCTCATCTCGGATACCTCCAATTCTGGCAGCATCCGGTCTTACCTCTTCAAAGATAAATATGAGCGAATTTCCACGAAAAGTTTTTCACATATAAGATTTTGATTGTATAAGTATATATTTAGACAAAAAAAAAGAAGAACAGTTTATTGATCTGCTCTCCCTTTGCACTCTATTTCTTTTTTCGTTCTTTCTTCAAAAGTTCTACCATTCCAACCATTAAGAGGATTCCAATCCCTGCAACTACGAGATAATGCCATAACGGACGTTTTACAATAACATAGAATTCTGTACTTTTGTGTCCAGGGTCCTGTGACTGGATCGTTACTTTTGTTTTTCCATATCCTTTTGCGATCACGCTATCTCCATCTGTTTCAACTTTTTCTTTATTCCCTGATTTTAAAGTGATCGCCTTTTTTGTTGCATTCACAGGAGATATCGTGTAATAAACATGGAATCTCTCTCCTTTTTTTAAATAAATATTCTTTTTCACAGTGATCTTTTCTACCATTTGTTCAATGTAAATAGTAACTTTTTTTGATAATTTTGTTCCATCGGTAGACCTTACAGTCATTTCTGTCTGTCCAATCTTCTTTGGGACAATCGTTCCATCTGACTTTACACTTGCATAATCATTCTTCTTCATTTCATACACAAGTTCTTTGTTTGATGTTGTTACAGGATCAGTATCATAACGGAATTTTTGAGAATATCCCATATAATAAGACTGCCACTTATTTGGAACGATTTCTTTCATTTTTGTGATTACCGTTACATTTGTAACGCTGTAAATATCTGCAGCATTTTTTGATTCGACAATGATCTGAGTTGATCCGTTTTTCTTTGGATATATCATTCCATTTTTATCTACGGTCGCGATCTCTGGATCAGCTGAGGAAAACTTGATCTTATTATCTGTAAACCCTAAAGGGAATACCTGATAATTTACTTTTTCTGGTTTCCCCATGATCAATGTTTTTTCGCCCTCAGATTTGATCTTTTTGATCTTCTGATAAACTCTGAATTTATGCACAACACTTGTGCCATTGTAAGCTTTTGCAGTAATATTTACATATCCTGGTCCAACAGCCTTTACTTTTCCGTTTTGATCTATGGTTGCTACATTTGAATCAGATGTTGTATAAGTAACTTTCTGAATCGTTGCATTTTTTGGAGAAATCTCAACTTTCATTTTTACAGATTTTCCAAGTAAAATTTCGGTTTCTTTTGTTTTATCAACTAGCTGTGTGACTGGATTGACACATTCCATAGGAAATTCAGAGAATTGTCCTTCAATTTCAACACGAATCTTGAATTTTCCTTTTTTCTTTCCATAAACAATTCCGTTTTGATCCACCGTTGCTATTTTTGTATTGCTTGATGAATATTTTGCATTTGAATATTTTGCATTTTTAGGAGTCACTTCAATATCCAGTGGAGTGCTTCCACCGATGTCCACATAATTTGCTCCACCAATTATAAAATATTTCATAGTTTTGCCCGGATAATTATCATAGAAGAAATTAACTAAAAAATCTGTTGTTTTGATACCATATTTCTGATTCACTTTTGTGATCATCTGCTTCATTGTTTTGTAATCACTACTCTTTATGTGATAGAAATCAGTTAAAAACTTCTGCACTCTTTTCTTCTGTGTTAAGTTTCTGTAATAAGAATAGATATTATCTGCCAGATCATCATCTGAAATAAAAAATTCATCAATCGCAGCATAAAATTCTGGACTTTCCGGATATGATACATGTTTTTTGTAGTCATTTCTTGATGAATTACAAATAACACCTTTGACTAGCTGATATACATTTACATTTCCTGCATTTGTTCTTATGATTTCTGCATATTGCAAATCGGATAATGATTGGTCTTTTTCATTGCAATAATCAACAAATTCATCATCTCTGTCTTTCAGATAATTCAAAATATGTTGGTTCTTATCTCCACCATACCCATTTGCGTATGTTTCTAACTTCTTAAGTTTTCTCGTATATTCTGTGACTGACATTTGATTCGTTTCAGCTCTGATTTTATCAGGAACCATCACACTTTGTGTAATACACAGAATACTTAGTAACACAATAAATATTTTCTTCATGATTTTCTCCTTTTCTATATATTCTCAATACAAATATGAGAGAAATTAAAAGAAAACATTTTCACATATAAAAAAACGGCCTCTTAATGTTTCATTAAGAAATCGTTCTTTCATAAAAATAATAATCTACTTTATCTTGATTTTATCTGCCTCATTCTTTATTCCTTCACGTTCATAAACAGGATCATTTTTGCTCCAAAATTTTTCAATATCAAAATTATGTTCTTTTAATTTTTTATCCAAATTCGTAATGTTTTTAATATCTCTTTTATAATTTGCTAAAGATTTACTACTTGTTAATTCCTGTGCACTCTTAATATTACAACTTCGAACCAACTCTTCTTCCAAATTTTTAACCTGCGTAATACATATTATTTCTTTAACATTACTAGAATTTTTTAAAATTTCGATATTCTTTTTTACCTTATCTACTTTCCCAGTATCTGTATCGAAGACTAAAATCACCGTTGTATTTTCTTTTATCGTGATAAGTCGAGAATTGGTTAGTACATTTTCAACAACATTGAATACACGAGCTATTCCAGGTATGATTAATTTCATATCTTTTTTTAAAGTATCAACAACCTTCTTGTCATCTTCTCCTTCAACATAATATAAATAGTGCTTTGTCGCCATTTTTTTATCCTCTTTTCTTTATGATACGATATCATATACAGAATCTACACTCGGTGCTGTGCAAAATAAATCGTTTTCGACCGCAGATCGCAAAGAGTCAGTATTCCTTTTTAATATTTCATTTGCACAAATGCACTTGATTGGGTGCTCATCATCATATATATCTTTTTTCATAAATGTAAAAGAATGTTTTGGTAAGTTCAAATCTAAAATGTCCGTATTATGAGTCGTAAAAAATAACTGTTCATTTGGTCCAAGGCTATCTATCATAATTGCTAAAAATGCCTTTTCTATTTCACTATGAACAAAAGAAAATTTCTCATCACAATAATAAAATTGGTTTCTATTTGTTAAGATAGCTGCAACAATATTTGCAATTTCTATTCCGGATTTTGTACCGCTTGATAAAATACTTTCATTTACAATAGACCCTTCTTGTACAATTACACTTTTTGATCGCATCCGTATTATATAAGAGTCTTCAACAGTGTCCATTTCCTCAACTCCAATTATGGATGGATCTAATGCCTTTAATGTTTTTTCTAGCACTTTAAGATAAACTGTTTTAAAGTCGCCCTTAGGAAATTTAAATTTGTCTTTTCTTTCCGGGTAGACAAACAGCCAGTATAAATTGCTTAGCTTTTCCAATTCATTGACATAATCTGTTTTGTATTCCGCTTTTTCCATTTTTGTATTCAGACGTTGTTTACAACTTTCATAGCTATCATTTTTGTTTATATTCACTTGTTCAACTTTCAACATGATGTTTTTATCTGTGTATCTACCTTCAAAAGACGGCTGTATTACAATTTGTATAGAATTTAAAATGAGCTCATTTAACACAAAATCCATTGAAAAGAACGCTTTTTTATTTGTATCACAAATATTTTTCAATAAAAGAGAAATTTCTTTTCTTTCCATAAAATTAAAAACAGACATTAGCATCTGACCAAACGAAGTTTTTCCAGTTGCATTTGCACCCATTAAAATATTGACCTTTTTATATCTAAAATTTGGTCTTTCTGATAAATATTCATCTTCTATATACGAATTTACAATTTTTTTAGGATATGACATATTCATATGAAAATTTTTAAATGCATAAAAATTGTCTATCCTTACATCCATAACTACCATTTTCAACATCCCCCTAGTTTTAATTTCGTAATTCACGAACTAATCACTCCTTTATTATACAAAATTTCAAAAAAAATTTCAATTACATGTCATATTTTATTATGCGCAATGAAGCATTTTTATTATAAATATGATATTATTTTGTTTTAAAATATTTTCACATATAAAAAAAACAGGACAATTTTCTGTCCTGTCTTAAACTATTTATTTCCATAAGTTTTTTGATATTGTTCTTCTAATTCTTTAATATTTAGATCGATCAGTCCATGAGGATTCATTTCCTGTCCACATTCTTTACAAACTGCAATTGTTTCCAGGTAATCAAATGGGGTTCCTTTGATCTTTGTTATTCTTTCCGCTTTTCCCCATAGGATATCTGTTTTCTTTCTACAATTGATACAAAAATCCTTTTTTATTTTTTTCATATGATTTCTCCTTTTTATTCACTACTTATTCCTTCAAATTCAGACAATTATTGTTGATATTCAGTTATACATCCATAGCAGTTGTGATGTCCGTAATTCAATACATTTCATTGCTTCTTTCTGCAATTCTATTAATATTCAAAAAAAACTGCAACAATTTTAACAGGGCCGGAAACAGTTTTCCAATACATTTATTTGTTATTATTTTTCGATTATTCATTTTCATCATCAAAAGCATTTTTTACGATTCTTTCAACCTCTTGTTTTTGTTTCTCATTCAATTTTGATATGAATTTTGCGTTTTCCATTGATTCTTTGTATATGAGTTTTCCTTCAGATGAAATATTTAAGAGTATTGATCAATTCCTTCAAAATCAACAGATATTTTTTCTTTTTTATATAATGTGGAATCTAATTTTATTTTAAGCTTGGTTCCATTTGTTTTTGATGCTGCATTATTTGCAAATGATTTTAATTTTATAGTGATACCTCCCCGAACGACAATGTCGGACGGGGCTTCCAAACCTTTAGAGTTCGAAGTTCCATTATCTACCGATACAGCCGAAACTTAGTACATCCTTCCCGCAGGAAGAACAACCACATCCCGGTCAGCGATAGACAGGTGCGGGGGTATCGCCGCCACGGACAGGAACTTTTGCCTTTTCCGTGACACCAGGTCCTTGACAGACTCTGGATTTCGTTAACAGTTCCATTTATGCTCAGGCCGCCACTGGCAGACCGTTGCTAACAAGTGTTCGTAATGTACATAAAGTACGCTGTGGGGTCGCTGGTAATCCTTCGATTCCAAGTAACTGATATTCTCTCAGGAAGAATCTTGCTCCGATGTTCTGTGCTGCGGACAGATCACAGTTATAGATCTTCCCATTCTGGAACGTGCACAGACTGTAATTGTAAACTTTCCGTCCATGTTCGTAATGATAGATACTGTGCCGATCCACGACTCCTGATCCATCAAACGCATACTTGGAAGTTCCCCATGCACAGACACGGGACAGCCGCATTCCCATACGGTGTGCCTGCAGTTCCACACGATGCTGAACATCGTTCTTCCGCCACAGATGGATTCTTTCCCGATATCTTCTTCCGCGGATCTTTCCTTTGGAATCCAGATGTTCAAATACGATACAGTCCACACTGTATAACACAGCGACATCCATCAATGCTTTTGTCGTCTGAATGGATAACTGTCGGTTTGCTTCCCGGATCCAGCGGTAGATACAGTGGCTCTTCTTTCCTGCCTGCTGATACATCCGCTTTCGGTTGATCATGTGATTTAGACGGTCTTCTTCCCATGGAAGGTGGATCACACCCTTCGCATGGACAGTACCATCTGCCTCCATGACGCACCAGGATGCTGCGGCATTGATCCCGAGATCGACAGCAAGGATCCGATAAGCAAGTTTATTCTCATCCTGAACCAGTTCTCTGATCTCCTCAAATGTAAAACGGATCTGATATCGGCCACGGACTTTATCCACGATCGGAGATAGCATCTTTCTCGTTTTACTGAGGCGGCTGATCTGTTTTGCATCGGAAGGGCTGATCTGGAAATAATACCAGTTCCATGTCTGCCCGTTATACAGCTTCAATCCGATCTGACCATCTGCCAGACAGGACATCTTCCGTTCCTGATCGTAAAACGTCAGTTCATAACGGGATGGCAGACCAAGCTTTGGTTCTGCCCCACGTTCCATTGGTGGAGTTTCTTCCCAGTTCTTATGATTGGAACGATAAGATTTTACCATTCCAAACGCATCCGCAATGATCGCTCTTCTAGTATAGCCCGGCATCTTCGAAAATCTGAGATCAAACTCCGGATACTTCGGAGCAGCCGTTTTTGTTCGGTGCACTAACGTATCGATCAGACGTTTTCTCAGCTTTGACTCCACACTCATGATCGTATCCCATTCTTCCGAGATCACGGAGACACAGAACTTTAACGCTTCCAGACAGATCCGAGAAGTCTGACGTATCAGTCGGCTGTCTACTGCACGTTCCCTGACGATGTTCAGTTTTTCGGTTGTTTTATCCTGCGTGACGTCCAGTTGTTTCTGGATCTTGACCGTATAGCAGGTCTTGATACTTAAACCCATTTCGTGACTCCTTTCGACTGGTTTCTAATATAAATATGAGGGATTTCATGATTTATATTTTTCACATATAAGATTCTTGAAAACTCCGAACTCTAACAAGAAAAACTCCCGATTCGTTTCGAGAGTTTCTTTTATCTTAGTCTCCGACGGTCATGCTTTCACCGGTTCCCGGACCCCGAGCGACTGTGTCGGACTGAGGTTTGCGCATGATTTTCCATCATGATGGAGCTCCTTCACTAATCCATGTTTACAATTTCATCTATTGCTACATTTAATGCTTTCGCAATCTGTTTTACTGTTTGAATCCTTGGATTTTCTACTTTTCCATTTAAGATCTTTCCAAGAAGAGAATCTGAGATTCCAGTTTCTTTGGAGAGCCGATAAATACTCATATTTTTTTCTTTCATAAGATCTTTTATTTTTCTTGTATTCATTACAAACACCTTCTTTCTTCTTGTATAACGGCATAAATGACGTTATAATATATTTGGGATGTATAAATATCAATTAAAGAGGAGGATTATTTATGTCTATGTTGAATTTGCGTCATTTAATTGACGACATGAAAGCAAATCTTTGGGTTATCACTGCATTTGATTTTTCATATAAAGGGAAAAATTATGTTGTTGTGTGCGAAGACATTTCTAAGCAACCAGATGAGGAAAAGCCAAAGAAATATAAGTATTATATAGCAAAATTAACTTTCATTGATTATAATGATGAATCTCGCACATTAACCGTATTAGCTAATACAAAATATTTTGATGGAGTTAGTACAGCACAATTTCGAGCATTTTTTGGCATTGAATACGGGAATAATTTAGGAGACATATTCCAACAATTTTATTCATATTTCTCCAAGTTTATTCCAGAACAGGTGCCAAAAAATCTAAATAAGACACAAACGAGCTCATGTGTAAAACAGTTGAACCGCAAAAAGGGCGAAACCGATGGACAATATTGTTTCAATGTTTTTCGTAATGGAAAAGATTCAAAACAACGACAAAAACATCGTTCTTGTTATAATGCTGATAAAGCAAGACTTCTACGCCCAACTTTGTTTAATCATTTCAAAAATGATTCAACAATTAGTTTTTGCTTTACAACTGATAAATCGAAAGAAAAGAAAGATCCAGAACTCATTCATATTTTTGCTGAGAGGGAGAAAAATTAATCTTCCTCTTCCATTTTAATATCTCCAATAATATTCATGTCATTATAATACATTCCTCTTCTTACAGATTCTTTCAGGATGTTTTGATTATACTCATGGCCAACAACCTTCATTTCAAATGATACTTTGTAAGTTATTGGATTACAACATTGTTCTTGTAATTCTTTTCTTACCGCTTGATATTCCGACTTATCATAATTTTTGATAGCTTCTTTCAGCTGTTCTTCGTCATATTTTGCAGCTAATTCTAATGCAGCTTCTTCCTTATATAATGCCTGCTTAATGTAATATAATGGATACGATATGACCAAATGTTCTAATTCCAAATTTTTCTCTTTTTTTTTCAATTCAGAATCTTCAAATTCTTCATGATGAAAAGTAAAATCATACAGTTTTGACAGCGATGCAATGAATCCCCTTAAATAGTCCTCTGCATCTTTAAAGTATACATATTCTTCTTCTCTAGAGTCATCATTCAATCTTACTCTGTTCAGTTCATCGTCTTCTATTAAGAAAAGACGGATATTAGTAAAATAATCCTCCATTTCGTTTAGCTGATTTTGAAATTTCTTCAGAAATCTCAGATCCAAGTAATTTCTTGGAATTGCTGGCTTTTGTGTATTTACGTTTTCTGTAATATTTTCCTTAAAAGTATCCTTTTGTTCATTCTTTACATTTTCTTCAATCTCATCAAAATACTTTTCAATTCCGCCAATGTTTTTGATATGTTGTATCATCTGTTCTGCTTCTTTCATATCATCTGCATCAGATATTGGTTCATATGAGAAAACCGCATTTGGATCCTCATGATATGTAGAACATTTCATAATTTCTAAACAATCAGTTTCTCTATTTTGAACAATCAAATATTTTTTCATCACAAAACTCCTTTTATTTTAAATATGAGTTTTTTTATCCAAAATATTTTTCACATATAAAAAACAGAGAAGAAAGATCTCCCCTGCTTTAATTTTTGGAGTATTGAATTGTTATGTTCATCAGATTAGAGATATTTTTTGAACTCTTCTTCTGACATATTTGCTTTTTTTTGCTGCAATATCCAATAGAATTGTTCTATCTTTTCCCAAAACAAGCAATAGGAATCATTATGGCCACCACTTTCGAACTGTTTTTCTTACGATTTCAACTTTTTCCATATCTATAAGATTAGTGTCGCAATCATATTGTTCTACACAGTCATATTCCTCAAGATACAAAGGCTGCAACCAATCAAGCATTAGATCTTCTGCATATCTTGTTATAGCATCCTTAGAATTTGGAATCATTTTAAGCTTTTTCAGATCTTCTATGTTTTCTTGTGTTTTCATATTTTTGCACAAAAAAAAAGAAGAACAGACACTGTATCTGTTCTCCTCTTATGTTTGGTCCTTGAAAGGCCAAACCAAAACTTGCAACTTTATCTTACCACATTTTGCCAAGAATCTCAATCCTTGTAATCTCCAACAGTAAATTCATAGGTGTATTTAACCGTAGGATGATCACTTTCGTTGTTCTTTAAAACCTTTTCAAGATAACTCCAGCGATCAGCTTTTCTCCAAATGCTGTCTTTTTTCAAAGTATACATGTATTTGTAACTAATAAATCTTGTTGTTTTTTTATTTGCTAAGTTGTAAGGATCCCCTGTTGTGATATAAACTTCTGGTTTAGAAGTTGCTGTTTTTCCACCGCTATCTGTAACTGTAAATGTGATAATGTGACTTCCCTGATCTTTAATATCATTTAAAGTCAAAGGATTCGGATTCACCAGTTTTGGTGTTAATTTGATCTTATTTGCATCATCTTCAATATCACTTGCAAAAGCATTTGTTTTGATCTCATTTAAGATCTCATTTCCTCTTTCAGCTAATTCTTCCACTGTATAGGCAAGATAATCAGATTTTAAGACAGGTGGATTATTGTATTTGACACGCACATATCCTGTTTGTTGTACTGTATTTCCGCCAGTATCTGACACTTCATATGTGATCTTAATATCAACATATTCATCTTTATTCAGATGATTAAAATAAGTATCAAGTTTTGATGTTTTGGAAGGATTTAAGACGGTTGCTGGTTTATAATTATCCTTTTTGCTTGCAGGATATTCGATCTTTGCAACTCTCATGCTGCTTGTTAATTCATTTTCTTCGCGATCCCATGCTTTAACCAATCCGAGAAGATCAGAAATTGTGACCTTATCATTTTCGACATATTCTTTTAATGCATTATTAGATACTTTATCGGAATACTGAAATTCAAAGTATTGGTTTTCATTTTTTTTGTCTTCTTTGATTTTTCCATCAAAATCCGGTTTTTTTGTCTGTTCTGATCCGTCTGAATTTTTAGCTGGATATATAAAAGGTTTATAATCCCACTGTGCATAATTTGTATCTACAGGAATTGCGGCATGTGCAGCACTCATAGGAACACACATCAAAACACTCAGGCTTAAACAGGCACAAGCAATCACCTTTCCTCCAATTTTTCGTAATCGCATTTTCTGCGACCTCCTTTCTAAAAAATAGTATTACAATATAAATATGAGATATTTGGGGAAAGATATCTGGTGTGTCTGCTTATTTTCTTTCTCAATTCAAATATGAATTTTCAGAGAAAAAATATGACACTACAGAAATTAAACTCGTTTTGCGACAAAAAAAGAACAGATACACAATATACCTGTTCCTCACTTTCCGCTATAATATCTTGTTCGCTATTTCAATCAGCCGTTCTTCTCTTGCACTTCTTTCTCCTTGTTTTTGGATCATCTCATACAATCTTCCTTTTTCGACAACAATCTTTTCTTCATACATCTTATTTTTCCCTTCAATGATACGGTATAGATATGTTTCTTTTGTGTGTTCTCCTTTTCTTTCAAAATGATGATGTGTAAAATAAAAAACGGCATCCAAAAATCCATCTTTTTGCTTAATTTTGCGATAATAATCCATTCCCACATCTTCTAATTGAAAATTGATTCCTTTTTCAAGAATCACTTTTTCTACATTACTGTTTTTTCGGATTAGTTTTCCAAACATAGGACGTGCCATTTCTGCAAATAGTAACATGTAGGGAAGATTATTATAATTTGTATCATAATATCTCCATCCTTCATTATCTCTCCAACTGCGTAATAGCGTTTCTGCAAAATGATAACTGACATACATCTGCAATTTCTTTTCCAAAATTAACACAATTAAGTCGAAATGCTCTTTCATAAGATTATAAAGATATTGAGATTTTTTATCCCCAGGTTTTCTTTTTGCATCACTATTATGTGGATTGGGATTATGATATGGACAATTCAGATAATTCTCTTCACTGTATACGGTTAATCCAGGTAGATCAACTGTCGTATGTCTTCCATATGGTTTTCTTTTTACTTCTTTTTCTCTTTTAAATAGCCCAATGATTTGTATCGGATTATCACAGGCAGGACAAACTGCCTTATAAGTTATCTTCTCATTTTTTTTCATAACATAAGGAAATTGTCTCCCTGTTTCATTAGCAAAATTTTCTTCTGTGATCAGAATTTCTTCTGGTATTCCAGGTTTTGTTTTGAATGTGTCCATCAGTACCTCCCATTAATTAGCCACCACCATTCATACGGAATTTTAGGAACAGCACCCTCTTTTTCAGCCATTGCTAAACAAGAAAGAATTGTTTTTAACCCAATTGAAAACTCATGAAAATTATCCTTCATTTTAAACAAGTAATCTTCTCCGCACTCCTGACAATCTGTATGATCCTCAATTTCATCATTGCACAATTTAGCTTCATTTTCAAGAAGTGCGTAATATTGATCTCCAAATTCTTTCATATTGAAAGCGATCAACCCCTTTGGAACCACCTCATGCCCACATTCTTTACATATGGCAATTGTTTCTGAAAAATCAAAGGGAATTTCTTTTATATAAGTTGTTCTTGATGTTGTCCCCCATACAATTCCTGTTTCTTTTTTGCAATTTTTACAAAAACATCTTTCTACTTTTTCCATAGCAAAATCTCCTTTTTATTTCAAATATGAGATTTCTTACAATAATTCTTTTTCACATATAAAAAAGTCCCCAGGCCCAAAGGACACTGGAGAACAAACTGGTAAATTTATTTCAATATTATTTCTCTATATATAATACGCTATCATATCAGGAAAGTTAATCCATCCAGTCACTATTATCTTGAACTTCAACTGTCTGATCCGGTTTCATATATTTTGCTGCAATATCTAATACCTTTTGTCGTGGTTTCCAGTTTTTATAATTGATCAGATTTGAAAAATAATATGAATCTACACCGATAGAAAATTTATCTACCCGTTCATATAAGCCAGTAGACACTTTCTTATCAGGGCGAAGAATTGAAAAATCTAGCTTCTCATTTAAATGATCATTTTTATCTACTATGTATCTGTAATTTGTAGCAGTTAATAAATATCCCTCATTTTCTTCTACATAGACATATCCTTCAACCATACTATTTCTTAAATCGAACTTCAATTTACGAAGATGTCTATAAATTATCGTATTCTTTTTTATGAGCATATGATACAAAGGAAACCCACCCATCAAGCTATAAAGCAAATACCACGGAATATTATAAACTGTTGCATCAATATAATTATATGCACGTTCAGCCACATAATTTTCTGCAAGTTCTTCAGCCATAGATAGCGTTATATAAATCCCTGTTCCCTTTTGTAATAGATAAATTGCCTTATCAAAATGCTCTTTTGTGATCTGATATAATTTCTGTCTTTCTGGTTCCTCTGTTTCAGGAACATATTCTTTCACATAATTTGCGTTTTTCTTATGATAAGGACAATTCTTATACTTATATTCGTTAAATTTAACTACTTTAGGAATATCTACTCCTTTTGCATGTCTCGCATGAGGAGCAACATTAATTCTCTTATATATCCCAAGAATGACAACAGGGTTATTACATCTCGGACATAACGCTAAATGTTTTTTTTCTCCATTAATCATCTGTATATAATCAGATTTATCTCCTATACGACCTTCATATTTCCCTTTAAAATCTTTATCTGAAAAAGGCAAAGTTGGATCATCATATCTTGTAGTAAACTTGATTTCTTTCATCACATCTCTCCTATGCATGGTTTTACTTGGTTTCTTTATATTTTACCATGCAAAGCTCACCACCGTAAAGCGTTTCTATCTGTGTCCACCATTTCCCATTGATCTTTGGAATCTCCCCCATTTCTTCAAGCAGTCTCAAGCATATCAGCAGGTCTTTAAATCCAACCATAAAAACATGATTTCCCTGCTTCATCTCAAAATAAAACTGATCTCTTTCAGGGACGAATCCACCTTCCGATTTAAATGTTTCATCGTCTTGTATTGCCGTTCCTGTAAGTTTTGCTATCTCACTTTTTTTAAATGATTTTTCCATCTTATTTTCCTTTCTTTTACTTTTCTGTTAACACCGAATTTCGTTGCATTGCATCTTTGACTGTTTTCTCATACGAACGGATCTCAATATATGCTCTCATTTGTTCATTGTATTTATACAGCCCCTGCTTATCTGGCATTTCGTAGAAACTATATCGTGCAGCAATTCGATCCTCTTCTGTTATACGAGCTAAGGAATCAATGCATGATTGCAAAAAAATCTAAGCTCTCTTGTCGTGTCATGATCTTTCTCCTTTCTTACACTGTTCTTCCATTTCACTGATATTCAGATCGATCAATCCATGAGGACACACATTTTGGCCGCATTCTTTACATACAGCAACAGTTAACATAAGTTCTTGTTGTATTCCATGAATATTTTGAGAAGTTATCTCTTTTCCCCAAAGGATTTTCGTTTACTTTCTGCAATGAGAACAAAAAAACATGTTTTTACTTTTTGCATTTTTTCTCCTTCCTTTTATACGATTTCATCAATTTTTACATCTAGTGCTTTTGCAGTCTGTTTTACAGTACTGATCCTTGGATCTTTTACTTTTCCTGACAGGATCTTTCCAAGCAGCGAGTCTGAAATTCCTGTTTCTTTCGAAAGACGATATATCGACATATCTTTTGATTGCATTAGTTCTTTGATTCTTTCTGTATTCATTTTGTCACCTTCTTTTTTATTACGTAACATCATAAATGACGTTATAATAAATTTAGGAATATAAGTAAGTTACAAATAGGAGGTTATTATGGCAAAAGAAGCAATTATGGAATACCCAGATGGGCATGTTGTTAAGATCAAAGCCTGTGATGTTACATTAGGACAAATTAACAATAAATTTTCTTGTGCAACACCAAACTGTAATGTCAAAATGTTTTTGGTTAATGCTGGTGATATTGAAAGAGCTTACTTTAGAAGCGAAGATCATCCTCATCACATTAGTTTGCAATGTACCAAATTATCCATGCAACAATATTGGGAAAAATAGCTGGGTAAAGCTAATCTTTACCGATAAAAAAATGTTTTTTGATTATTATAAAAAATTTAAAGATACAAAGCATATTGAGCCGATCATTATCGCAGGAGACTGGATAAATGTAAAAAATGATCCTAAATGTTTTGCCTCATGTATCATCAACAAAACTTCTCAAATTTATATTGAAAAGGAACGAGATTAGTCTCGTTCTTTTTTATCAATTTCTATTTTTCCTCTTACATCAATTCCATAATATTCTAATCCCTTTCTGATACGTTCTCTAATATTATTATAATTTTCTTTCGTACCACAACATTCTATTTCTGTATTTACGGCAACATAAAGAAAATTTTCACTTCCTTTAGTTGATTTTAATTTCTGGCGTTTCTTTATAAATTCTTCTTTGTCATAATTTTTTAAAGCCTTTTGTATCTGTTCTTTTGTATATGCGTTATAAATATCTTTTGTTTGATCTTCTTGTTGCAGCATTTCTCTTAGCTTATATTTCGGATACATTAAGATCAATTGTTCTGTTTCTAGATCTATCTCTGTGCCTCTTTTTATATTATTCAATTTCTTAAAAGACTCATGATGAAAATAATCTTCCTGCAGTTTGAACAGCCCATTCTTTAACGCTTTTACTTGTTTGTCAACTTCTTTAAAGTGTGCCATTTCATCAGCCATAGGAAAATCACCAAATGGAAATCCTTGATTTTCTTCATTTTTCATGATGCAAAGCTTGATCTCATCTAAATATTTTGAAAACTGTTCTATCTGATCCTGTACAGTTCGAATGATGTTTTTATCAACATAATTTCTTGGTACGGACTGATAAGACCTTATCTCATAATTTGAAAATTTAGATTCAATAAGATTAATTTTTTCTTCATTATCCTCATTTACTTTTACATCAGGATATATTCCTTTTAATGTATTTGTTCCCTGTGTACAAATAAGATGTTTTAATTGTTCCAATTGTTTCCCATATGGAAGCCACCGATTCATAATCTCTCGATAATGATCTCCACAACAGTGTTCTCTTGCTCCAAATAGTTCAATGATACATACCTCTCGAAAAGTTCCATCTTTTTGCTCTACTACTTGTTCTTCTGGCAAACAATTTTCAAATAGCTCAACATCCTCGTAGGAAGATGGTTTGATCATATCTTTCTTATCAACCATTCCATAATAATCTACTAAAATGGATTGTAAACATTGCATATCCAATGATGGACAATCATTCCCCATAAGAGTTTCTAAAAGAAATTGCAGAGCACTATAGATTTCTACAATATCTTCTTCTGTTTTATCGCTATCTAATATGAGTACAGTATCTGGATTTCCAGGTTCGTATTCGTAATGATGATATAAAATATAAAGCATATTTTCTCCTCGTATTATATAGTAGTAGTTTTTATAGACCCTCTCCAAGGTCTTTATAACCATTAAAGTCATAGTCCATTCTTTACCTCTTCTGTAGGTTCGACTATGATATATAAGATGCTGTGGATTGGTTAATTTCTCCTACCACTAGATGGTTTACGAAAGGCTCCAACCACAGTCTCTTTGTTCATTTGTTAATCAGTTAGATACCGCATGACGGTTTATTTAGAACGAGGTTACAATCACAAGGAGCACCCTGTGGTTCTAAAACAGCATTCATATATTTCAAAGGAGATTTTTTATGATTTACGTAGGAATTGATGTTGCAAAAGATAAGCATGACTGCTTTATCACTAACTTTGATGGAGAAGTGTTATTTAAAGCATTTACCATTGCTAACAACCTGGATGGTTTCAATGATCTTTATCAAAAGATTGTATCCGTTGCGGAAGATATAACCAAAGTAAAAGTAGGACTGGAAGCCACCGGACACTATAGTTACAATCTCTTAGGATATCTCATTGATAAAAGTTTGCCCACCTATGTTATCAATCCGTTACATACTAATCTGTACAGAAAAAGTCTAAGCCTTAGACAGACGAAAACGGATAAAGTAGATGCCCGTACGATTGCTTCTATGCTAATGTCTGACGTGAACTTAAAGTCCTACTCAGACATATCTTATCACAACGAAGAACTAAAGTCATTAACCCGTTACCGTTTTGATAAAGTAAAAGAACGTGCTAAGTTAAAGTCTTCCGTTTCAAGACTTGTCTGTATCTTATTTCCTGAATTAGAAAAGTTAGTTCCAACACTTCATATGGCATCAGTTTACGCAATGCTTTCTGAATTTCCCGGTGCTAAACAAGTAGCAGACGCTCATCTTACCAGACTTACCAATCTGCTTTCTGAATCATCAAAGGGGCGATATGGTAAAGAAACAGCTATTGCTTTTAGAAATGCTGCAAGAACCTCAATAGGTTCAAATATGCCAGCAAAATCATTAGAATTAAAGCATACCATCAAGCTGATCCGGGAACTCACATCTGATATTGATGAAATTGAACATGAAATCAAACTCATTATGGATGAAATCAATTCTCCGATTCTTAGCATCCCCGGAATCAATTACCGTATGGGAGCTATGATCATTGCCGAAATCGGCGATTTCAACCGTTTTGATTCTCCTGATAAAATCTTGGCTTATGCCGGATTATCTCCTTCTACATACCAGTCAGGACAACTTGATGGCGCATACTCCCACATGGAAAAGCGTGGTTCCAGATATCTACGATATGCCTTATACAATGCAGCCAAATATGTCTGTCACTGGGATCCAACATTCGCTGAATATCTGGCAAAGAAACGAGCCGAAGGCAAACATTACAATGTTGCCATATCTCATGCCGTCAAAAAGTTGGTTCGAGTTATTTACCATCTCGAGAAAACCAACCAGCAATACATCAAAGCTGCTTAAGTTTTTCTAATTCAATACTCCTTTTTTTGAGCACCAGCAACGATGCTCTTTTTGTCATGCAGTTTTCAAGGTTCAAAGAACTCTAACTGAGTTCAAGATATATCTAAAATACATTTCTGTACTTTATTCAAAAAAGTTCATTTTTAGACTTGACTTTTAATAGTTAGTCTTTCATTCTTTTATTTTCCCTCATTTTCTGCTATCATTATTGTATCCATGTGATACAGCTATCTGTATATATTACAGATAGGTAGGTGGCAGCCATTCGTATTACATGGATTTTTTAATTGTTCATATTGCATCACCTCTTATAAAATACATTTATAAATAAAATATTACTTAGTATAAGTTCCACTTGCCGTTACAGTTTTTCCACTACTATTTTCAACAAACACCTCTATATATCCTGTTTTTTGTATTATAAAATTGTGATTGATTTCTGCTTTAACAGTTTTATAATGTTTTACTTTATCTGCATCTAAATATCCTACTTTGACACTTTTTGTTTTTGGAGCTATCTGTAACCTAATATTGATACTACTTCCTTTCTTTTTATAAAATTCTTTAGTTTTCTTTCTAACTCCATTTTTCACTGTCCAATTAACTGTTATCGAATTAGACAACAGTTCAAAGTCTTCCTCTCCAACTTCATCAATAATATTTTCTGATATATCTATCTTTTCTTCTATAACATCATTCGTATCACTTGCAAATATATTTGTCACTGAACAACTAATTAAAAGTGTAAATACTGTTACCATTATTTTTATATATTTTATCATCGTTTTCTCCTCCTATTCCTCCATCTCTTTAATCATCATCAATATTAATCATTCCAACAATTTTTACATCTTTCTTATCCTCCATTTCAATAAACACATCATATTTCCCCTCTTTTTCTATCTTAAATCTATGTTCAACTAAATCTCTCCCTCTGTCCTGTATGTATCTAATCCTATTCTGTGAATCAATAATCCCAACTTTTATCCCCTTAAAATTTTTTTGACTTGTTATAAAAATTTCTATATTTTCATTTCGTTTCGGAGTTAATCCTTTATATCGAAGCCTTTTTCCTGCCTTTACATAAGTCTCCAATGTCATCGCATCCATCTTTTTAAAATTTATCTTCTTTATCGTTTCACTCTTATCATTTCCCAAAACTCCCGTTTTTTCTTCATACGATATTCTCTCCTCTTCCTCATCATCTGGTTCTTCTATTTCTACTTCCGTTTCTTGTACCCATTTTGTATACGCCTTTTGATATCCCTTACTTGCAGCCAAAATACTGGTTACACTCATTCCACAAAATATCACGGTCATTGCAATCACCGCAGCATATTTTATCTTCTTTTGTTTTCGATACATCATTGCATAGTAGATTCTTTGTTCTAAACTATCTCGGCTTTCAAACAGACATGCTGCCCGATATGCTTTGATTCCCTGACTTTTCTGACTCATCTCAAAAATCGTTGTAAAATAACGCTTCGCTGATCCTACATAACCAATCGCTGATAGATCACAGATCACCTCGCTCCATTCATCGTTCTTACGAAATACAGTTCTGATCCATGGGCAATACCAGTGAATACATACCATCAGACATGCTATATAATTCCAAAATATATCGTGCTTCTTATAATGTGTGAGTTCATGGTAAATACACGTTTTTAATTGTTCTTCTTCCATATCTTCCACAGGTAAAAACACACATGGTTTTAATATTCCTGCTGTCATTGGAATCTGAATGCGATATCCTTGTAATACTTCTATTGATCTGCGAATTCCAAGCTCTCTTTTACAATCTTCAAAGATCTTTTGCACATACATCTTGCATGGAAAGCATCTTTCTTTTTCTCTTCTAATTCGAAAAGTTCGTTCTCCAAACTTCAGAACTGTTGCAATTGCTCCAGCCAGCCAGAACAACGATATAGCATAAAAAGCCTTGATGATAGTACCTGTAAAATCAAATACATACCCATTATCAAAAAAAATATTTACCAACAGATATCCTGCCGGAACATAGTAAGCAATTAGAATGATCTTTAATATCAAATCATAGACTTTTGGACGAATCTTATCTGCAAAAAACTTTCTTAGTGCCATCCAGAAAACAAACATACAGCTTCCAGTGCACATGGATAAAAATATCGCACTAAATATCCTAACCAATATCTCTCTTATGTCTATCATATCTTCTCCTGTCAATCATCGATTTCTTCTAACAACTTTTTGAGTTTCTTTAGTTTCCCCTCATTTAATTTTCCTTTATATAATGTCTTCACCAGATCAAATCCAGATTCTTTGTACCAGAAATTCTTTGTCTTTTCCAATTCCTGTTCTTTATAATCCTGCTCTTCGATCAGATAATTAATATAAGAATATTTCCCAATCTGATATGTTGTCACATATCCTTTCTCTTCTAAATGAAGGACAAATGTACGGATCGTTGTTCTTTTATAATCTTTTCCGTAATCTTGCTTTAGATTTTCAATCAACTGCTGTAATGGCATATCCTTTCCATAATCCCAGATACATTTCATCACAACCTGTTCTGCACTTGTTAATTCTTTTAATTCCATAGCTAAATCCCCTTTATCTTTGTTATTTATTCTATATTTATAGTCATATCGCATTCAATAATACTTCTACTTTGATAGTTATATCATAACAAAAATCTTCTTAAATGTAAATATCCTTTCCTTGCAATTTCGTATGATTTCTTGGAACTTAATTTGTTTGCTTTCATATAAGAAAAAATCGCAGCCAAGATATACCTTAACTACGATCCTTCATTCATTACCCAATTCCGCCTAACGCAATCCCAAGCACCAATACCAAAATACAGATCGGTACATAAATATATTTGCAGATTGGACAATACATCTTTGTAAATTTTGTTTCTCTTCCTTTGTTTATCTGTGTTTCTACATATTTCTTTCCGGCGATCCAGAAGAACATGATTCCTGCGAGTCCTGCTCCTAGTGGGCAGATGTAAATAGATAGGATATCCATCCAGTCAGATACGATGCCCTGGATCAATAAGGAGACGATCACGCCAATCACTGCGATAATCACGCAGGCGGTCTTTCTTCCTACGTGAAGCTTTTCCTGTACGGTTGCGATCGGTGCTTCGTAGAGATTGATCAGTGATGTCATTCCCGCAAAAAGCACTGCAACGAAAAAGATGATCGCGATGATCGTACTTCCTGGCATGGAGCTGATCAGGTTTGGAAGATAGATAAATAACAGCCCCGGTCCTCCTTGATCCAGTGTTGCTCCAGTTGTTGCCATAGCTGGGATGATCACGAGTGCTGCAAGCATCGCAGCAACCGTATCAAAAAATGCAACTCTTGCCGCAGATGATGGGATGTCTTCTTCATCGGATAAATACGATCCATAGATCAATGTTCCATTTCCTGCGACGGATAAGGAAAAGAAGGCCTGTCCTAGTGCAAAGATCCATGTCTTTGGATCTAAGATGGCCGCCTTATCGACTCTGAAAATATATTGATATCCCGCTGCTGCCCCTGGTTGGAATGCCACGTAGATTCCAAGGATCACAAACAGTGTAAAGAAAATTGGCATTAAAATCTTATTGGCTTTCTCGATCCCTGCTCCTACACCAAAGATTAAAATACACATGCATAAGATCAAAGCTAAAATCTGCCAGATGTTATTTCCAAATGCAGATGCCATTGTTCCAAAACGTCCGCCAAATTCTTCGATCGTCTTTGGTGCAAGTGTTGCCCCTGTGAAAGTTCCAACAGCATATTTTAAGATCCACCCCATCACAACTGTATATCCGATCGCCATCGCAAGAGAACCAAGAACTGGGATCATTCCTAACCCTTCCCCAACTTTTCTCTTTCCTTTCTTCTCACAGACCATCCCAAATGCATCAATCGGTCCAGACCTTGCCGCACGTCCAAAACTCATCTCTCCGATCACACCAGTAGATGCGATCACAACGACAAAGATAAAATACGGGATCAAAAAAGAACCTCCCCCATACAAAGATACCCTTGTCGGAAACATCCATATATTTCCCATGCCAACTGCCGAACCAATGCAGGCGAGGATAAATCCCCACCTGCTGTTAAATGATTCTCTTTTATCTTTCATCTTTCAATTTTATCCTCCTGATTTTACTTTTTAAACTTCAAGTCTGTCGGTGTCAATACTCCATCATCTCCAAGCTGCTTCCATTTATATGTGAAATTCTTCTTTGCTGAATGTACCTTCTGTCTGTTGATCGTTTGACCTTTCATACCGATCAGCTGTTCATTTATAATAACATATGCTGTATCTTTTTGCATCTGGTATTGTTTTATTTCAGGTGAAATATAGGCTGTTTTTTTGATCTTGACATCATCTTTGTTCATTTCGATGATCTGAATCTTTTTGACTGCACGGTCTGCTTTAAAGTCCACACGGTATGTCATCTTTCCTTCTTCTGTATCCACAGAAAAAGATTGGCTGATTCCAAACCCTCCTGTTTTACAAAGATCCTGCACAGAAGACCTTCCTGAAGGTTCCAGATAAAATGTACCATCTGCTCTTTTATATACACTTCCAATCTGCACTTTTGTGATTCCTTTTGTTTCCTGAACATAAATTGTTGCCTTACATGACTGGCCTGTCTTTTGCCATTTATCTTTTTGGATCTCGCCATCTTTCATATTAGAGCCGCCTGAAAAATGAGTCAACTGTGGATCACCATCCATGCTGATCGTATTTTCTTTCTGATCGTATTTATGAAAAAAGAAATATCCCTTGATCTTTTTAAAATGAACAAATCCTTTTTTATCTTTCTGCCCAACGGTTGTTCCTTCCATCTCTGGATCTGGAATGTCTGGATCATCCAGACTCTTTCCTACAACTGCATAAGCACCATATAATGTTTTCTTTACTGTTTCATCCTCGTCTTTTTTTGCAAGGCGGCATCCTGATAGAGTTGCTGCCAGCATCACAACCATTGCCAATACTCCTGTTTTTCTGATTCCCCTACTCATCTTCTTCCTCCAATCTCCCGTCAAATTTCAAGATATCCCCGACATCGCACTCAAGATAATAACAGATCTTATTGATCGTTGAGAAACGCACTCCCTTTGCCTTGCCACTTCTTAAGATTGACAGGTTTGCTTCTGTAATATGGACTTTTTTACATAATTCTTTGGATGTCATGTTTCGTTCTTTTAAGATGTCATCCAAATGTATTTTAATTGCCATAACTATCATTCCTTCTATATAAACTGGTCATTTTCTTCTTTTAACTGTTTAGTCCGCTTGAAGTATTCATGGAAGATCAATGCTCCAAATGCTATGATCAATGGTTCCATGGATACATCTGGTGCAAACGTAACATTTACATTCTGTAAGGTTGCTCCTAATAAAAACTGATAAAAATTCAGGATAAAATCTGATATGACTGTAACCACTGCGGTAACCTTTGCGACACTTGCGAGTCTTGCCACTGTCATCATCTGCTGCTCTTCCTTATGATCTTCGATTGCTTTTACTACATGAATGATGTTGATAAATAGCAGGATTGTCATAATGATTGGTAATAACTGTAATACTGATTTAAACCATACTATCGAAGATACATTTTGCAGTTTATTTTCGCTCTTATGAAGCAGTTCAAATGTCTTTGCATATGTGATCAAAAGCGTGTAATAACTGACTAGTGCAGCAATCAGTCCTTTCATCCCAAAATACAAACGGCTTTTCCAATTCTTCTGGCTGTCATCTCCAAGAAAACGGATCGCTTTCATGATCAACCACATGATCAGGACGCTGTAAATGATGAATGCGTAAATAATTTTCATTACAATCAAACTGCTTTGGTCCATTGAAAAAATGTCTGGCATTTTCTGATACATGAGTCCTGGATTGATGAACATATACAGGGAATAAAATAATAGCCCTGTGAATGCAACAAGTAATATGTCTTCTTTCTGTGTTCTTCCTCTTTTTCTCTGATAGATGATATAGATTGCTGGTATCATTGAAATGGCTGCGTATATGATGATCGCGATGACATTTCCTATTGCTGAACTTAGGGATAGAAATCTTAGCCCTTTTCCTATGAGTTCAAATGGTAAGTACATGATCTGTAGTGCTGCTGTCATATGCAGGATTTTGCTTGCTATGAATGCAAAAAGGATTCCTGCGATGACTTCGATCAGGATTAGTTTATTTATGTTTGATTTCATCCTATCTACCTCCAATTATTGTTTTTCGATAATTTCAAGATTATTGTAGCATAAAAATTATTGAAAAACAATAATTTTTTCAACACCTTTACATATTGCTTCTTTCTGATAAACAAAAATCCCCTGACACTATTATCTGCCAGAGGATTTTAATTCTCACTTTATTTTATTTTCAATCACAATTAAGCACGTAATTCAACGCCTAATTTCTTCAATTCATCAAGAATCTTCTCAACGATCTTAGATACTTCTGCGTCTTCTAACGTACGGTCTTTTGCTCTGAATGTTAAGGAGTATGCTACGGATTTATATCCTTTTTCAATCTGGTCTCCTTCGTAGACATCGAATAATTCGTAGGATTCGAGAAGTTTTCCACCTTTATCTTTGAAGATCTTCTCAAGCTGTCCAACGAAGATGTCTTTCTTCATAACCATACTTAAGTCACGTTTCATTGCAGGGAATTTGGCTACTCCTTCGTATTTACGGTCGAAGGTTGCTTTTGGTACTAATGTTGGCATGTCGATGACTGCTACATAGACCTCACCTTTCATGTTATAGTTATCCATAACTTCTGGATGGATCTGTCCGATATAGGCGATCTTTTCTCCATCGATCGTCACATCTGCAGCTCTTCCTGGGTGTAAGAATGGATGTTCACCTGTTGGTGCATATTCAGATCTTCCACCTAATCCTAAGGAATCAAGCATATCTTCTACAACACCCTTTAATGTGAAGAAATCGCATTCTCCGTACATTCCAAGTGTCATCTGCATTCTTTCATCTGGTAATTCTGTTAATGGTAATGCTTTTGGAATGTAGATATTTCCAAATTCATATAATCTTACATTTTTATTTCTGTGTGCTAAGTTTGTAGACAGAGATGTTAACATTCCGTTTAAGGAAACTGTTCTCATGATACTGAAGTCTTCTCCTAATGGGTTTGAAATCTCGATTGCCTGACGTTCTTTTGCATCTTCAGCTAATAATAATTTATCGAATACTTTTGGACTTTCGAAGGAATATGTCATTCCACCACAGAATCCGTTCTGTTCTGCTACATTTCTGCAGACATCTTCAACACGGATCTTGAATGGTTTCTTACCGGCTGTGGATTCTCCGTTTGGTAATGTAACTGGGATGTTATCATATCCGTAGAATCTTGCAACTTCTTCTGCAAGGTCTGCCATACGGTGAATATCCTGACGGAAGGATGGTACGATGACTTCATTTGTTGCTTCATCATATCCAAGGTCGATTCTTCCGAAATATTCTAAGACTTCTTCTTTGGATACATTTGTTCCAAGAAGGGCATTCATCTTGTCTACTTCTAATGGAAGGCGGATCTGTTTGACTGGATTTGGATAAACATCAACGGCTCCTCCAACAACTTCTCCTGCTCCTAATTCTTCGATCAGCTGGCATGCACGATCCATCGCTGCCATTGCATTTTCTGGGTCTAATCCTTTTTCAAATTTACCAGATGCATCGGTTCTTAAACCGATTCTCTTAGAAGAAAGTCGGATATTTGTTCCATCAAAGCATGCTGCTTCAAATAATAATGTCTTGATATCATCTGTTACCATGGAGTTTTCTCCACCCATGATACCTGCGATACCTATTTCTTTTTCTCCATCACAGATCATTAAGACATTTTCATCCATTGTTCTTTCTTCACCATCTAATGTAGTGAATTTATCTCCCGCTTTTGCACGGCGTACGACGATCTCTTTGTTTGCGATCGTATCAAGATCGTATGCATGCATTGGCTGTCCGAATTCTTCCATCACGTAGTTTGTGATGTCAACCAGGTTATTGATCGGACGGATTCCCATCGCAGCTAATCTTCTCTGCATCCATTCTGGTGATGGTGCTAATTTGATATTTTTTACAACTCTTGCTGTGTATCTTGGGCAAAGATCCTCGTCTTCGACTCTTACTTTGATATAATCATGGACATCTTCATCATTTCCAGTCTTTGTGACAACTGGTGGGAAGAAGTCTTTCTTAAATGTAGCGGCTGCTTCTCTTGCCATACCGATCATGCTGAAACAGTCTACACGGTTTGATGTGATCTCGAATTCGACAACTGCATCGCGAAGTCCTAAAGCTTCAACTGCATCATCTCCTGGTTTTACGTCTTTATTGAAAATGTAGATTCCATATTCCGGTGCTTCTGGGTACATGTCTCTGGAACTTCCAAGTTCTTCAATAGAACACATCATACCAAAAGATTCTACTCCACGAAGTTTTCCTTTTTTAATCTTAATTCCGTCTTCTGGGTTCTTTCCACCGTCATGTCCTCCGGCAACTCGTCCACCGTCTAAGACAACTGGTACTAAGTCTCCTTCTGATACGTTTGGTGCTCCTGTTACGATCTGAACTGTTTCATCTCCAACATTCACCTGACAGATGATCAGTTTGTCTGCGTCTGGATGTTTTTCGATCTTCTCGATCTTTCCGACTACGATCTTTTCTAAGTTTTTATCTAAATATGTGACACTTTCCATGTTGGAACCAGATAATGTCATTTTATCTGCATATTCCTGTGGTGTGCAATCAAGATCAGGCACATAAGCTTTGATCCATGAAATTGGTGTATCCATTACTTTTATTCTCCTTTATTCTATCTTCTCTATTCGAAATATTCTTATCGTTTCTCTTAGAACTGTGATAAGAATCTCTTATCGTTTTCGTATAACAGACGCATATCGTCGATCTCGTATTTTAATAATGCGACACGCTCTAAACCGATTCCAAATGCAAATCCTGAATATACTTCTGGGTCGATTCCGCACATTTCAAGCACGTGTGGGTGAACCATTCCACATCCTAAGATCTCGATCCATCCGCTTCCTTTACACATACGGCATCCTTTTCCACCACATTTGAAACATGTCACGTCTACTTCCGCACTTGGCTCTGTAAATGGGAAATGATGTGGACGGAATTTTACTTTTGTATCTGGTCCGAAGAATTCTTTTGCAAACTGTTCTAATGTTCCTTTTAAGTCTGCAAATGTGATTCCTTTATCTACAACCAATCCTTCTACCTGATGGAAAGATGGAGAATGTGTTGCGTCAACTTCATCAGAACGGAATACACGTCCAGGTGCGATCATACGGATTGGCATCTGTCCTGTTTCCATGATACGAGCCTGTACAGGAGATGTCTGTGTTCTTAACACGATATCTTTGTTGATATAGAATGTATCCTGTTCATCTTTTGCAGGATGGTTTGCAGGGATATTTAACATTTCAAAATTGTATTTATCATATTCTACTTCTGGTCCTTCTACAACTTCGTATCCCATACCGATAAATACTCTCTCTAAATCTTCTAGCGCGATCTGGTTTGGATGACGATGTCCTTTCTCATGAGTTTTTCCAGGTAATGTAACATCGATGACTTCACGTTTCATCTTTTCTTCACGAACTTTTTTCTTTAATAATGTCATCTCTTTTTCTAATGCTTCTTCGATGACTGCTCTGGTATCATTGACCATCTGTCCAACGATCGGACGTTCTTCTTTGGCTACGTCCTTCATTCCTTTTAATACCTGAGTTAATTCACCTTTTTTACCCAGTACAGATACACGGATATCATTTAAACTATCCATTGCATCTGCTTGCTCGATTTTCTCCAAGGCAGCTTTCTTGATTGCCTCTAATCTCTCTTTCATCTGCTTAGTTCTCCTTTATTGATCTTTTCTATATTCTCGGATCAGGTTACTTTTTCTTCTGTATTCAGGCAAAAGAAAAAGAACCCGTCCGCAAAGGGACGAGTTCTTAATATATACTCGCGGTACCACCCTAATTCCTATGGTATCGTTAAACTTCTTCTTAATTACCATAAGCACTTAAGTCTCTGCGTAACGGGCAGACTCCGTTATCTCCTACTGATACATGATATGAAAATGATTGTTGCATCGCATTCAGAGATACAGCTACGGTGTGAAATTCGGAAACACTTGGTTTCTTACTGTGCACCATCAATGCCTTTAACGTTATTATTCTATAACATTCTTATGGCATTTGTCAATTGTGATTTGTAGTTTGAAGACGGAAATTATTGGTGGAATATTATAAACAGAGATCATGTGTCTGCAACCCACTAGCGTTCGGACTCCCACGTAGCTGTACTAAGCTCCTGAATGGTCTAACGACCATCCACTCGCTAAGTGCAGACGTGTCCGTACGGTTGCCGACACATGATCTCTGTTTATAATATTCAAATAATTTACGTGATTCAAACCACTATACAGTGTGTATGTTATACGGTATTGGCTAATAAGTTTTGTATTCGTTGGCGGAAGACAAAGGAACTCTTAGACACCGATTTGTTGGGATGTTTATGAAGCATAATAAAACATTACTTTCTGTCTGAAAATTTCCTATTTTACACCAATACTGTTCTCCATACACCCCACTTAAATTTTTCAATCTTGTAATTGTCCACACTTTAGACTTCAGGTATATGATAAAAAATAAATAAACAATTGGAAGAGCAGCATTAGAATTTCATTGCTTATAATCTGTGATCGAAATTCCTGCGATTGCAACATTGATCTGTTTATTCTTTCATAAGATCTCAAGTCCAATTACAGTCTGAAGCAATCAAAATTGACCTCTTATTTTAATTTTACTTTTCACGCCATATATAGGCACCATATACTGATTTTATTGTAAATGGTCCTATTTTTGATGTTAAGAATTTTGGATTATATGTAGTCACATTATAATTTTTTTCTACGATAGGTTTTTTATTTGTTCCGCCTCTTGGAATATAATATTTTTGAGCTTTGCCTACTGATTTATCCATAATCGGAACAAAAGTTACCCATACTGTTTTTTTAGGTTTTATCTTTACGTCAAAAGTTTCATTCTTACTATATGAGTTTCCCCAACTTCCAAGTGCTGATATTATTGCATTTTTATACTCTTTTGGTACAGATGGAGATACTGTCCATGATTGAGAAACACTAAGCTGCATCTTATAGCCTTGAGTTGTAGAAGAAAAATTTGTTAGTTCATTAGTAACTGATTTTTCCAATCCTGTTCTCCTAACATTTTTCGTATGCTTAGATTCAACATAACGATATTTATAGTGAAATGAACCTCTAGCTTGAACTTCGTCTTCGTTATCAGTTGATTGCATTGATGATTCTTCTTCAGTTTCTTCTTTATCTTCTTCAACAGCTTTTTTATACCATTTTTTTGCTTCTTCACCCTTTAATGTAGTAAATGTACCATCTTCGTTAGGAATATCAATTTCTGTAACCTGTCCTCCTTGATTAATAGAATTATCAATTATATTACTTGTTTTTGATTCTGTTGCAAAAACACAACTTTTTAACGATAACATCATTGTAGCTGCTATGGCTATAGCCATGGTTACTACTAATATTTTTCTAATTTGTTTCATAAATAATATATACCTTCCTCTCTTATTGCATCGATTATATATTTTCTGTTTAAAATGCATCTTATCTCATTGCTTCTTATATTGATATTTGTTATCATAATGTTATCCATGTGATACAGCTATCTGTAAATATTACAGATAGGTAGGTTAGCGCCATTTGTATTACATGGATTTTTATTATTTCATAGGGTCTCACTTCCTCATATAAAAAACAGAATCTTTTTATAATTATAGATTTAATTTTCTTACTCTCAACTTTCATGTGTACAGAATACACACTCGCAAATGACTTCATAAAATCTACGAACCCTTAAATGCCCGCATATGCCACTATTTTCAACCATTATAATTAAATTCTGCATATAATGTTCCTGTTGATCCGAAGGCTGAATCAAAATGAACTTTGGCTTGATATTTTACAGCTAATGTTCTCATGCTATCCAAATAACTATATTGTGCCTTTCCAATATTAGTTAAATACACATTAGCTACATTTGCTGCTGTTTTATAAATAATGGATGAGCTTTTTGCTTTAACAATTTTTTTCCCATTAATTGTATATGTTGCTTTAATCTTAAAATATTGTCCTAATCCCTTACAGTCTTTCTTATAAGTTACTGACTTAGTACTCCGTGTATTTAATGATAAATTCAATACATCAGATTCCATTATATTATCATCTATACGCTCCTTAATATAATTTTCTGTATCCCTCTCATGTTTTATAAACTCTTCTGCTTTAACTTTAAACTGATCCAACGATATTTCATCTTTATTTACATAATCTAACGGTAAATCCATGCCATATTTTGCATTAAGTTCTTTCCACACCATTTGGTATTGATCCTGTGTTGCGGCAAAAATATTAATACCACCACCCAATACTGTCATTATTAAAGTTAATACACAAATTATCTTTTTCATAACATCTCTCCTTATCGTATACCATCGTTCTTATCCGCAATTACAGATTCTAAAAAAACAACATATTCTTCGAATTGTTTTATTCCTGTTTCTGTTATTTGATACTGTGTTACACCTTTCCCATTTATTAGTTTTTTTTCGGACTTAATATACTCCCAACCTTCTAATTTCTTCAGCTGTACACTCAAATTACCATCTGATGCATTCGTTAATTTTTTTAATTCTGTGAAAAGCAGTTTTTTTGAAACTAGGTTACTTATAATCTGTAATCTGAGTTTAGAACAAAAAGCTTCCTGTATTTGATATCCTTTCATTCCTCACTGTGTCCTCTTCTAATTATTAATCATTCTTTTCTTATACACTTTGCCATTACCATATAGCCCAAAACAAGCACAATATAATAATATAAATCTTGATAATGTATTATTATATTTCCTATTGATAATTCTTTATCTATAGCAAGCACTATCAGATAAACAGCTAAATTAGCTAAAGCACATATTGCACATACTTTATTACTGCATACAAAGCTAACAACTAAAAATGATACACTCAATAATACAATTGCTGAAAATACTTGTAAATTCACTAGCATTTCCAACATTTTGCTAACCTGATGACCTTCGTTATTCGAAATAACTAATCTTGTAATTCTTGCAATCCATAAAATTACTGGTATTACAACCACAACGATTCCATAAATATAAAGTATTGCTTGATAATATTGATTTATATTGCTTTTTTCTTCTTTGTACATTCGAATAATACAATATGCCAGATAAACAAAACATATCATTTTGACAATATATATCTCCATTGCCAGCCCTTGATATAAATTAACAATTAAATTTAATGCAACAATTATAATATTAATCATTGCATAGTTTTTAAAAAATTGTCCCAATTTATCAATTGGATTCTTTGCACTATCAATTGCAGTTCGAATGATTTTAAAGTCTTCTTCATATCTTTTACTTCCCATTTTTCCATCTCCATTCTTTTATATTTAAAGTAACTTTATTTTTAAAAGTTTATATTATTATATTTTATTTATATTTTTTTGTCAATACATTTTACTTACCTATTTCAATAATATTTATTCTTTTCCAACATGGTGTTTTTCTTTATTTTGAGCCATTGACTTTGGTACTGATCGAATTTTTGATGGGGTGGATCTTTCTTTACTGAAAGAAAAAGTTAAGAGGATTTTGGCTAATTATCAGAAGCTTGATTTATTGGATTTAATACCTGTAAACTTTAGGTATCTTAGGAAAACGAAATAAAAGAATAGAAGATCCAGAACCATTGAAATTTTGCCGTTATTTTGATCGGTTCGCAGCAAATTTGGTGCATTGTTTGAACTCGCGTAGCGAGTGAGTTATGCAAGGAAAATTTGCGAATCAGCGACCGGTCAAAATGGCGAGCAAAATTTCTGGTCTGGATCTTCTATTCTTTTATTTCGTTTTCCTAAGATACAGAAAGACTACAGCTATTACACCAACAATTAAAATTTCTCAGGAAGCTGCGCCAGAATAATCGCTATAAACATCAATACACATCCGATCAACTCTCTCTGGCTTAAGTTTTGATGCAGTACCAAAAATCCAGCGATCACAGAGGTCACAGATTCCAGACTAAGGATCAACGATGCTACCGTAGGATTCATATTCTTCTGCCCCACGATCTGTAATGTATAAGCAACTCCACATGACATCACTCCTGCATATAAGATTGGTTTCCATGCAAGTAAGATCATGCTAATCTCCGGATGTTCAAAAAGCATCATTGGAACAAAACAAAGAATCCCGCAGATAAAAAACTGAATACATGACATTTTCACTCCATCATTAAATTGTGTAAAATAATCGATCACTAAAATATGAATCGAAAATGCAATTGCACCTAAAAATACATAGATATCCCCTTTTCCAATCGAAAATCCGTCCGTAATGCATAAAAAATAAAGTCCTGCAAGTGCGATCACAACGCTGATCCAGACGGATAATCCGCACTTTTTTCCTAAAAATAATCCCAAAATTGGAACAATGATAATATAAAATGCTGTAATAAATCCTGCTTTTCCTACAGTTGTATACATGATTCCAAATTGCTGCAAGGTGCTTCCTGTAGCTAATGCGACTCCGCAACAGATTCCGCCTAATAGCAATCTCTTTTTCTCCGTGAAGTTTGTTTTCTTCCTTACTTTTCCTCTGTTTAGAAACGCAATACACGGAATCAATACAATGCCTCCGATCAATGTACGAACACAATTAAATGTAAATGGTCCAACATAATCCATTCCAACACTTTGTGCAACAAATGCAGCGCCCCATATGATCGCAGCTAAAAATAATGATAATGATCCTTTGATCTGTTCTTTTTTCATACTTTTCAAACCTTCTCTTTCGTTAGCATATTGAATTTATTTTACTACGGTAGTTTTTTGTCTGCAAGTAAAAAGAAAGAATGCATCTTATGATCTGATATCGATCATAAATACATTCTTTCTTTTTAAGTTTAAGAATTGTATCTATATTTAATTTTATAGTTACCTATTTATAAAGGGTCAGTATTTCTTCCCCTACGTTACACTCTCCAATATGTTTCAATGAAATACTTGCGTATTCCGCATTATTACTGATAACTACCGGAGTCGTCATAACATATCCATCTACTCTCATATCTTCTAAGTCGAACTCACAGATGAGCTCTCCTTTTTTTACTTTCTGACCAGCTTCTACTTTCATATAGAAGCCTTTTCCACCTCGCTTTACTGTATCAAGCCCAAGATGTATCAAAACTTCTGCTCCATCTTTGGATTCCATAGCAAGGGCATGTTTTGTCCTAAACACTGCTGCGATGATCCCATCTACTGGTGCATATAGTTTTCCTTCTTCTGGTTTAACTGCAAAGCCTTCCCCTAACATTCCACCAGAAAATGCCTCATCTCCAACTTCTTCTAGTTCGTTCACACATCCTTTGATCGGACAGGCGATACTTTCCTGTTGCATTTTATCTTTGGAATGTGTATTTTCTTTTAGTAATTGTTTGATTTCTTTCTTTGCTCGTCTTGTCCTTAAATAATCTTCCAGTTCTGATTTTAGCACTGTTACATATGGACCATAAATGATCTGAATGCTGTTTCCTCGTTTCAAAATTCCCCTTGATCCTGTTTCTTTGATCATGGCATCATCCACCAAACTTATATCTTTCAGTCCACATCGAAGTCTTGTAACACAACAGTCAATATCACCGATATTCTTTTTGCCTCCAAGTCCCGCTGCGATCTTTGCTAATAATTCTTCTGAAAAATCTTCTCTGTATTCATATTCTGGCTCTTCTTCATATTCTTGTGCTGGTTCTTCTTCCCTTCCTGGTGTTTTGATATCAAATTTCAAGATCAGAAAATGGAATAAGAAATAATACACTATGAAATAAACAATTCCCAGTGGAATGACCATCATCCAGTTTGTTTTTTCTTGTCCTTGCATGATTCCAAAAAAGAACAGATCGATAAGCCCTCCAGAAAATGTTAATCCAACTGTAATCTTCAATACATGCATCATCATATATGCAAGTCCTGCAAAAACACAATGTATTCCATATAATCCAGGTGCAATAAATAAAAATGTAAATTCCAACGGTTCCGTAATTCCTGTGAGCATTGATGTTAATGCTGCTGAAATCATAAGTCCACCGACAACTTTTCTCTGTTCAGGTCTGGCACAACGGTAAATTGCAAATGCCGCTCCTGGCAATCCAAAGATCATCAATGGGAATTTTCCTGCCATAAATCTTGTTGCTTCCACATTAAAATGTGTTGTTGCTGGATCTGCTAATTGAGCAAAAAAGATATTTTGTGCCCCATCGATCATTTTCCCAGCAACTTCCATCGTTCCACCTAGCGATGTCTGCCAGAACGGGAGATAAAATACATGATGAAGTCCAAATGGGATCAATGCACGTTCCATCACTCCATAAATAAACGTCCCTAAATAGCCTGAAGCTCTCACAATTCCTCCAATGGAATACATCAGATTCTGGATCGGAGGCCAGATAAAGAACATTAATATTCCAACTCCAACATATACAATGGTACAAATAACCGGCACTGCCCTTGTCCCACCAAAAAACGATAAAACTTCTGGAAGTTTTATTTTATAAAAACGGTTATGAAGATACCCGACACCAAGTCCGACAAGAATTCCTCCAAATACACCTAACTGCAGTGATGTTATTCCAAGAATCTGATCCGTTGCTCCCGCATGCATTGTATATGTATCACCATACAATGATAACATCGATGAAATAGCTTCGTGCATAACGAAAAAAGACAATGCCCCTGATAATGCTGCTACCGCTTTCTCTGCCTTTGCCATCCCAATTGAAACTCCCATTGCAAATATCAACGGAAGATTGCCAAATATAATACTTCCACAATCACTTCCAACTTTAATTACTCCATACAAAATAGTCCCCGGACCCATGATCTTCATCAGATGGTAGGCCCGAAGCATTGTTTCATTTGTCAAAGATCGTCCAATTCCAAGCAAAAGACCTGCAACTGGCAAAACAGCGATCGGAAGCATAAATGCACGTCCGACTCTTTGCAAGACGCCAAATACCTTTCCTGTTTCCTTCATATAAAACTTCCTTATTCTATATATTCTTATAATCCTTCTTTATTTATTATGGTCATGATCATAATGTGGAGATCATGACTTCCATATCTCCATCAAAAGTAACTTCTTTCTGATCGGAACAGATCACAAAATGGTCACCTTTCTTTACTTCATTTCCTTCAAAAATTCCTGTTCCCTCTATGATGCTTACCATCATAAATGGTTCGTCATTCTTGATCACATTTTTTCCATTCAACTGATAACGATCCACTTTAAAGAATTCACTGTCAACATATCTTGTCTTTGTACCATTCTCAAGAATTGTCTGCGGAAATTCTTTGTTCTGATCAATATCTGCTGGTACATTTGTCACATCAATAGACTGCTGTACATGAAGCTGCCTTTCATTTCCATCCGCATCTTTTCTATGATAATCATAAACACGATATGTAATATCAGAAGACTGTTGTGCTTCATAAATCAGCGATCCGCTGCAGATCGCATGTAATGTTCCAGATGGAATATAGAAGAAATCTCCTGCTTTGATCTTGAATGAATTTAACAGATTGTCATAATCATCATTCTCGATTGCTTTGACGAATTCATCTTTTGTCTTTGCATGGTGTCCCATGACCATCTTTGTTCCTTCATCCGCTTGAAGAACAAACCAACATTCTGTCTTTCCTAAAGAATTCTCATGTTCTTTCGCATACGCATCGTCTGGATGCACCTGTACGGACAGGTCATTTTTTGCATCAATAATCTTTACAAGTAATGGGAACTGGTCTCCTTCGATATTTCCAAATAATTCTCTGTGGTTTTCAAATAACCAGGATAATGTTTTTCCTTTATATTCTCCATCTGCGATCGTACAATCTCCATTCTTATGTGCAGAAATTGCCCAACACTCTCCTGTGTGATCACTCGGAATCTCATATCCATAAATATCTTTTAATTTTGTTCCACCCCAGATCATTTCTTTAAAAACTGGATTCATTCTTAAAATATGTCCCATAGCCATCTTCTCCTTCTTTACCTTGTAACTCCAAAAATTACATTTATTTTTTAATCTTCGCATTCTTCTTTGATGGCATAAAATTACGTTTCAACACATCAAAAAAGCTTAAAGAACGCACCAGACGTTCGGATGGTATATACTGGTTGATCGCACGCAACACTTTCTTAGGTTCTTTTGATGAAAATGAAAATGTTCCATTTTTCTTTGTCTGGATCGCATAACGTGGGATTTTCTTTCCTTTAAACATCACAGATGCGATCACATAATCAACTTCTTCCCATGGAATCTGAATATAATCATTGACATTTCTTGTATTAAAAAATTCAAATCCTTTGTCTCCAACCATGATCTTTCCATAGTTTGTAAGTCCCTGATACGATGTTGCTTCCACAACAACATCAACTCTTGTATTAATTGATTGTGCCATAAGCTTTCCTCCGATTCTGTAGGTTCTTCTTTATTTATTCTATACAATTTTCTTTGCTTATACAAGATGACTTTTCGTTCATTCTTACCGATATGTTTTTTATATTCTTCTTATATAAGCAAAAAGCCCGGACTTCCGGGCCTTTTGTATATGTGCTAGATCATCTCTTATAATAATCCGATAACGTGTCCACCAATACCAATAATAAATAATGCGATGATGATGATGATTGGAGAAACGTTTTTCTTTAATAACCACATGCATAACAGTGTTAGCAGTAATGGTACAAATCCAGGAATCAATGAGTTTAAGTTATCCTGAAGAGTTGTAACTTTTGTTGGATCAAGTGCCATACCGGATGCCTGCTGTGTTAATGCTGTTTTGATTCCTTCTGCTCCTGCTGGAAGTTTAGCCCAATCGATGTAAGCTCCTTTACTTAATGTAACCTTAGATACTACAGGTGTAAAGTTGATACTTACCCAACGTTCGATCAAGGCACCAAGGACGAACATACCAAGGATAGATGCTCCTTTTGTTACTTTCTGAAGTAATCCACCTGATAAGTCTTCTGTGATCTTTGTTCCTACATTGTAACCAAATTCCTGTGTATACCACATGAATGCCCAACGAATTACATTCCATAATACGAAGAATAAGATTGGTCCAAGGATACTTCCACCCATTGCAAGGGAAGCTCCTAAAGCTCCAAGGATAGGTCTTGCTGTGAACCAGAATACTGGATCACCAACACCAGCTAAAGGTCCCATCATTCCGACTTTAACACCTTGGATCGCACTGTCTTCTACAGGTGCACCATTTGCTTTATCTTCTTCCAGAGCCAGTGTAACACCGATAACTGGAGATGCAACATATGGATGTGTATTGAAGAATTCCAGATGACGTTTTAATGCTGCGATCTGATCTTCTTTTGTTGTATATAATTTCTTGATAGCTGGGATCATTGCGAAACACCAACCACCATTCTGCATACGTTCATAGTTCCAAGAACCCTGAAGGAAAGTAGAACGTAATGCTACAGACAATCTATCTTTTTTACTTAATTGAACTTTTTTCTCTGCCATTTTTCTTACCTCCTTCTTAATCAATAATCATTTAAAATATCGCCTAATGGGTCACCAGTATTGCTTCCACCGTTACCAGATCCTGCATTCTCAGACAGTTTCAGGTAGATCAGTGCCATAGATACAGCGATAACACCTAATGCGATCAGTGTTAAGTCTGAAACAGCAGCCAGACAGAAACCAATTGCGAAGAAAGGCCATACTTCTTTTGTAGCCATCATGTTGATAACCATTGCGTAACCTACGGCTACGACCATACCACCACCGATGGACATACCATCTGTTAACCATGCTGGCATACTATTTAATGCTGCAGCTACGGCAGATGATGGAATTGCAAGTAATGCTGCTGCTGGGATCGCGATACGGATACCCTGTAAACAAACTGCAATGATATGCCATGCTTCTACACCTTTGAAGCTACCTTTTGCAGCAGCTGCATCCATCTGATGAACACAGATAACGGAAAGTGTACGAACGATCATTGTTAAGAATAATCCTGCTACTGCTAATGGGATTGCTACTGCGATGGCAGTATCAACACCAGCTCTTCCCTGTCCACCCTGAACAAGAATGATTGCAGATGCAACGGCTGCTAATGCAGCATCTGGGGCAACGGCTGCACCGATGTTAGCCCATCCTAAAGCGATCATCTGAAGACTACCTCCAAGGATGATGCAAGGAACAAGCTGTCCGGTTACAAGTCCGATTAATGTACAAGCTACTAATGGCTGATGGAACTGGAATTCATCCAAAACACCTTCCATACCAGCCAGGAATGCAACGATAACAACTAATACCATTGAAATAACTGACATGATAATTCCTCCTATATATTTTTCTAAATTGATTATTTAAGTTCTGCTTTCGCTTTCTTAAGCATTTCACCCATGTTTTCTGGAGAATCGCTTGGTACTTTACGTACATTAAATGTAACACCTTTGTCGATCAGTTTCTCGAAAGTTTCTACATCTTCTTTACCCATCGCAACAGCTTTTGTTACTACTACTTTACCTGTTGAATGTGCAAGTGATCCTAAGTTAACCTCTTTGATGTCAACTCCACCTTCGATTGCTTTTAATACATCCTGAGGTGTTTCAAACAGAAGCATTGCTTTTGTCTCACCAAATCTTGGATCTTTTGATACTTCGATCATCTTCCAGATTGGGATAACGTGTGCTTTTACTCCTGGAGGTGCTGCCTCAATGATCATTCTCTTACGAAGATCATCTTTTGATACGGCATCAGATACAACAATGATACGGTCTGGATTTACCATCTTTGTCCATGTTGTAGCCACCTGTCCATGTAATAAACGTGTGTCGATACGAGTAAGACCGATCTTGATGTGACCGTCTCCAAGTACTGTTCCTTCTGGGATCGCTCCCTGAGGTGCTGCCACAGCAGCTGGTGCAGCTTCTTCTTTCTTAGGTTCTAGAGATTCTGGATAGATTCTCACACCTTCTTTTCCACTTCCGGAAATCTGAGCTGCAACTTCATGTGCTGTGTCCATCATCATACGAGATGCGTATGCATCGATCAACATTGGAAGATTTAATCCAGCAACGATTGCCCATTTATCTTCATGTCCGGCAATTAATCCGTTAGCCTGATTAAATGGAGTTCCACCCCATAAATCAACCATAATCAGCACTTCATCCTGGTTTTCGAATCCGGCAATGGCATCTTCCATCTGTTTTTTGATGTCTTCTGGTCCCATACTTGGCTGTAATGTACAAGCCGCAACATTTGGCTGGTCACCAAAAATCATGGACCCGGACTGTAAGATACCCTTGGCGAAATCACCATGTGTAGCAAGAATAATTCCTACCATTTTTTATTCCTCCTTTTCTATATTTTCATAAGCTAATTAATTATATATATTATAAGAAAATTCTTATAAATAAAAAAACCTGATTCAAACCTGTAAATCTCCACCATCCAAATTCCCCTGCAAAAATACTTTCACAAAGAAACCTGGACTCTCTGGAAAATCCATGATTCAAATCAAGTTTAGCCTGCATTACCAGTAACAATCCTGATCAACAATATAAACTTTTATCTTGTCGTAACTCGCTTGATATGTACGGTTAAATACATAAGTTCTTCATCTGTAATATCATGATTGCAAGTCTTCTTCACGTAGTCTTTGATCTCATCTACGCATTCAATACATTCGTGATACTTATTCCTTATGATCTCCTGGAATTCTGTATCATCACTTTTCACTTCTTTGCCAATATAAACTCTTTGTGCAAAGAACTTCAGATGCGTGATAAATCTCTCATAGAAAACAGACTCCTTATCAATCTGCTCTCCAAAATGTTTATCCACGATCTTCAAAATATCATTCACAAGCTTCGTCATAGAAACCATCTCTGTCATGTCCAGATCAAGTTCCGCATTCACAATATGCAATGCAATGAACGCTGCTTCATCCTGTGGAAGCGTAACCTTCAGTTCTTTCTCTATCATACCGATCGCTACTTTCCCGATCAGATATTCCTGATAATAAAACTTCTTGATCTCCCATAAAAATGGATTCTGGAATGGTACTCCCATCTCAACTCTCTCAATCGCAAAATTGATGTGGTCTGTAAGTGAAACATATATATTATCATTAATATTCTTCTGTAATGTATCCTTCGCATACTGAATGATCTTATTACAAATCTTCACTCTCTCGATCGGAATATCAGTTAACATCTCCTGAAAACGCTGTGTCATACCATGATCTTTCATGACATAAGTCTTCTCAATCTGACTCAACTTAATCTCATCTCCCTTGTGCTTTTGAAAGCCAAGGCCCTTTCCCATCAGTACAACTTCTTTATGATTCTTGTCCTCTGAAATTACAATGTTATTATTTACAATTTTTGTAATCTGCACAACTTTACCTCATACTTCTCCAACGAAAAGACTTCCTGTTGCGCATTCACAAAAAAAATAAACCTCACTTATAAACTTCCCTTCTGTGAAATTCAATAAGTTGGTTTAGCCTGCACTACCAGTAACAATCCTCCTCGTAATCTCCTGTTAACTTATGTTTACATTTTAACAAGGTATCTTCACTTTGTCAATAGAATATTTAAGAATTATTTTATAATTTATTTATTTTTTTTAAATAATTATAATTCTTTTTTGACTCCGTTAGAAACTATATCACAATTTTCTTTACTATGCAATAGGTATTTTTGTCTGTTTTAGATATTTTTTCTCTTTTGGCGCAATTCCTTTGCTTTTAGAATGCTTGTATAATCAATCAAATTATGATATTATGAGGTATCAATTAAGAGGTATAATATTATGTTAAAATTAATTTCTATGATTGGATCCGTCATCGATAAAGCTCAGAAAGACCACGTTACAGCATTTTCTGCGCAGGCTGCATTCTTTACAATCCTATCATTTTTTCCATTTATGATCGTATTGCTTAGTCTTACAAGATATTTTCCGATCACACCGAATGATATGATCGAACTGGTACGCACCTATCTTCCACCAAAGTACAGTGGTATGGTAGTCCCGATCATCCGATCTTTAAACGGAAAACTTACTACTACGTATATGTCGATCACAATTCTTACATTATTGTGGTCTGCATCCAAAGGGATCTTATCCTTGATGACTGGACTTAATACGATTCATGAAATTCCTGAAAAGAGAAACTATTTTGTTTTGCGTTTTATCTCAAGTATTTATATTGGACTTTTCGCGATCGCAGTATTATTCGGTCTGATCCTTTTATTATTTGGTAATTCCCTGCTCATTCAGTTATATCGCTTTGAACCAGTCCTCGAGAATAAACATGTATTTTTTGCAACGATCCGTTTTTTCCTTGCATTTTTTACATTTATGGTCGTTTTTATCATTATGTATCGTTTTTTACCGAGTGAAAATTTCAAAACAAAGCAGATCCTTCCTGGAGCATTTTTTAGTTCTGCTGCATGGTTTGTATTATCATTTTTCTTTTCAATGTATTTTGATAATTTTTCTTTCTTTAGTACTATGTACGGAGGATTGACCAGTATCTTGTTAACTTTGTTCTGGTTGTATTTTTGTATGATGATGCTTTTTATCGGTGCAGAGATCAATCATTATTTCATCTCACAATCGTCAAAAAAGCCTGTAAAACCAAGAAACAAAAGACATGACATTCCATATGAACTTAAATAGAAAGAATCCTGCACAGCAGGATTCTTTCTTGTCTTTTATAAAATAAATCGTTTTGGAATTCCATTTTCATATGGAATCTGTACTTCACCTTGGATCAACGGTTTTAAATATGTCAGTAATTCGTCTTTAATATCATTCCCTTCTTCATTGATCCATTCCATCGGAACTTTCTTTTCATAATTCGCAATCTTTGACAGATCAGAAAGTACGATTTCTACCTGATATGGATCATCTGAAATTCTTCGCACTGCAGACATTTTTCCACTCTTTCCGCGAATCGCACTGACAGCTGCAAATGCTCCAAGATTTCTTGATTCCATGATATCAGTCTCACTTAACATATATCCAGCACATCTCTGAAGGATGTTTAATTCTACAGATCTGACTTTACATCCGATCTTCTCTCCTACCAGTCCTTCCAGATATTTACCGACACCAGAAAGATATTTATGTCCAAATACATCTTCTTTTCCTGATTTTGTTTCTTCTCCAACGTAATTTCCGTCAGCAGTTTTTACACCTTCACTTACCGCAATAATGATGTTATTTTCTTTTTTTAATGCTTCATTTACATCTTCAATAAATCGATCTTCATCGAATGCTTTCTCACAAAGATAGATCAACTGAGGAACTTTTCGCCCTTCGATCCTTGCAAGTGCAGATGCGGCAGTCAACCATCCTGCATTTCTTCCCATAACTTCTACGATCGTTACGGATGGGACATCATAAACAAAGCAATCACACGCAATCTCGGTAAACGCAGTCGCGATAAATTTGGCTGCAGAACCAAATCCAGGGCAATGGTCAGTCTCTCCAAGATCATTATCGATCGTCTTTGGAGCTCCCATTACCTTAATGTCATCAATATTATGTTCTTCACAGTAAACAGACAGTTTATATACGGTGTCCATAGAATCATTTCCACCAGTATATATAAAATATCCTATGTCATTCTTTCTTAAAATACGGATGATCTCTTCAAATTCTTCTGCATTTTCTTTGGGATTCCCCAGTTTCCATCGACAGGAACCAAGTGCCGCTGCCGGTGTGATCGCTAATAGATCTCTTTTTTCTTTTGTGTCACATACTTCATCGAGATTTACAAAATTCTCGTTCAGCACACCTTTAATTCCATTCAGAGCACCATAAACATGACCCACACGTCCACTCTCAATTCCAGCATCGATCACTCCTGTGATCGTCGCATTGATTGCTGCAGATGGTCCTCCTGACTGAGCAACTAGTAAATTCTTCATAAGTTTCTCCTTTATACTTTTATATTTGTTCAATCCCGATTATACCGTATTTCTTTTATTTTTTTCAACTTTTTTGACAAAATACCATATATTTTTACATTTGCTTTTTCTTTACGAATCCCTATTCATCTACTATAATTAACATAAACCGATCCTGAAATCTCATATAAAACATATATTTTCAGGATTTTAATATGACAAAATGGAGGTTTTTGGACATGAATCTAAATTTTATGAAACTTCGTGAACAAATGGAAAATCAAAAGGTTTCTTATTATCTTGTTCCAAGTGAAGATCCACATCAATCCGAATACGTAGATGATTACTTTAAATGCAGACAATACATCTCTGGTTTTACTGGTTCTGCCGGTACCTTTCTTGCTGGATGCGAAGAAGGATGGCTTTGGACTGATGGACGTTATTTTACGCAGGCCGAAGGACAGATCTCTTCTGATATCACATTGATGAAACAAGGGGTTTCCGGTGTTCCTACGATTCTTGAATTTTTGAAAGAACACCTGCAGGAAGGTGATACACTTGGGGTAAACGGCTTTACGATCTCAGCTTCTTACGGAAAAAAAATCGCAAAACTAGTGAAGCAGCATGGTGCATCTTTTCGTTTTGATCTTCGTTTTGTAGAAGAACTCTGGGCCAAAGATGATCGCCCCGCGATCACAAAATCCACAATTTACCGTCATGATATCAAATACAGTGGAGAACATACTGATTCAAAACTGGCACGTGTCAGAGAAAAAATGAAAGAACTTGATGCCAATGCATTTTTCTTATCCTCTCTTCCTGATATTGCATGGCTTTTTAACTTGCGTGGAGATGACATTGCATGCACTCCATTATTTTATAGTTATGCATGGATCACGATAGACAAATGTTTTCTTTTTCTTCGAAAAGATTGTATTTCAGCAGTTGCTTTTCAACGGTTTAAGGAACACGGCATTTCCATCCTCGATTACACAGAAGTTAGTGCTTTCTTAAAAGACCAACATGAAACTGTTTTGTTAAATCCAGATCTTACAAACTATCTGCATTATAATCTCTTATTCAAATGCAAGATCATTGAAGATAAGAATCCAACAGAACTAATGAAAGCTATAAAAAATGACATTCAGATCGATCATTTGAAAGCATGCCATATCAATGATGGGATCGCTATGACAAAATTTATGTACTGGCTTAAGAAAAACGTCGGAAAAATCCCTATGACAGAACGTATGATCTCTGACCATCTCGAGGAAGAAAGAAAAAAACTTCCCGATTACATGGGCCCTAGTTTCGAGACGATCTGTGCTTATAAAGATCATGCTGCAATGATGCATTATCAATCCACTGAAGAATCCGATGTCGATGTCAAAGCTGAAGGTATGCTTCTCATTGATTCCGGTGGACAATATTATGGTGGTACAACCGATGTCACAAGAACTTTTATTCTTGGTCCAATTTCAGAGGAAGAAAGAAAATACTTTACACTGGTATTAAAATCTATGCTGACTCTTGCCAATGCAAAATTCCTGTTTGGATGTAGAGGAAGTAATCTTGATATTCTAGCAAGAGAACCTCTCTGGGAGGATGGCGTTGATTATCGTTGTGGAACCGGACATGGTGTTGGATATTTTCTTGGTGTTCATGAAGGTCCAAACGCTTTTCGTTGGAGATCGAATCCCGAAAATCTTGACGCAGTACTACAGCCGGGTATGGTCATCACAGACGAACCAGGTGTCTATGTTCCCGGAAAATACGGAATCCGTACAGAAAATATGCTGATCTGTAAAAAATGGCAGCAAAATGAATACGGTGCTTTCCTTCATTTCGAACCCCTGACACTTGTACCAATCGATCTTGACGGTGTTGACCTTTCTTTATTTAACGAAAAAGAAAAACAATTGTTAACTGATTACCAGCAGTTCGTATATGATACACTTTCTCCACACCTTAACGAGGAAGAATCTGCATGGCTTCATACACTCACACTTTGAATCTTACAAGAGCCTTTCTTAACAAACAAAATGGCAGGAACTTTTCATCTTACATATAGTTCCTGCCATTTTCTTATCTTTTATTCTTTTGTCTTGATCCACTGCTCCTTAAGCTTCTGATACGTCCCATCATTATTGAGAACCTGAAGTGCTACATTAAACTGATCCAGATATTTGTATCCCTTCACAAACATAATCCCATAATTACTTTCCTCAGAATTAAGTTGTTCATTCAACACACTAAGATTCGTATTATCTGCGTGTTCTTGCATATAATTCTGGATTCCTGTTGTATCATAAATCGTTGCATCGATCGTTCCTTTTTCAAGATCGTTCCATACTTTTGTAATGTTTTTATAATATGTGATCTTGTTATCCTCTGACAAATAATCCTCCGCATATTGTGCACTGGATGTTCCTTCTACAACACCGACCTTCTTCTCTGTAATCTCCTTACGATCTGTGATCTGGCTGTCTTTTCTGACCACGATCTGAAGATATGTTTCATAATAAGTGTCTGTAAATGAAAACTCTCTCTGTCTTTCATCTGTGATTGAAATTCCTGCGATTGCAAGATCTAATTCTTTGTTCTTGATCTTTTGCTCTAATTTCTTCATATTCATTGGATATAATTCATATTCAAAGCCCAGATATTCACTAAGTTTATCAAGAAGATCAATATCAAACCCTGTGATCTTCTTCTGCTCACTATCATAATATGAAAATGGTGCCATATCATTCGATACACCAACCTTTAATTTCATTCCTTTCATTGTCCCTTCAACTTTATCTGCCTGAATAACTTTCGTAGCCTTCGTTTTCTCTGTCTTTTGTTTCATCCATGGAACATTGCATCCACCAAGACAAAAAATAAGTCCAACCATCATAAGCGATGCTAATATCTTCTTCATCTTTACTCTCCTTTGATCGTATTTATCCTCATCATAGCACCTGAAAAAATATAAGTCAATTTCCTCTTCCATTTTTTTCAACGTATAAATTCCACCAGATCTGTACATGATTTTATTATACGAATCACAAATGGAGGAACTTATTATGGCACGAAAAAAAGTAGAAATCTGTGGCGTTAACACTTCTTCTCTCCCTTTACTTTCTGAAGAAGAAAAAGAAGATTTATTTGAGCGGATCGAGCAAGGTGATCTTCTTGCCAGAGAACATTATATCAAAGGAAATCTACGACTTGTTCTCAGTATCATCCAACGATTTTCAGGAAGTAATGAAAATGCAGATGATCTTTTTCAAGTTGGCTGCATCGGTCTTATGAAAGCTATTGATAATTTTGACCGGAATCTAAATGTGAAATTCTCTACTTATGCTGTTCCCATGATCATTGGTGAAGTCAAACGCTATCTTCGTGATAATCATAGTATGCGTGTAAGTCGTTCTCTTCGTGATACCGCATATAAAGCGATCAATGCAAGAGAAGTTCTTACCAAAAAATTAAATCATGAGCCTACGATCGACGTCATTGCAAAAGAAATCGATATGAAAAAAGAAGATGTCTTATTTGCACTTGATGCAATCGCAACCCCTCTTTCTCTTTATGAACCTGTTTATCAGGATGGAGGTGATACTCTTTACCTTATGGATCAGGTAAAAGATAAAAAAAACAAAGAAGATAGCTGGGTGGAATCCATTGCCTTAAAAGAAGCAATGGAACATCTTCCAGATCGAGAATATGATATTATCAAAATGCGATTCTTTGAAGGAAAAACACAAACAGAAGTTGCAGACGAAATCGCCATTTCTCAGGCACAAGTCAGCCGTCTGGAAAAAAACGCCCTAAAACACATGAAGAACCACTTAGTGTGATTCTTCAATATCTTATAGTATATGTTTCTTCTTCAAAATATACACCGCGATCAAACAGACGATCAAAGAAAAAATCGAGATTGCTGCAAACCCATATGCTTTCGTCGCAAACGGCATTCCAACACCATTGACGTTCATACCATACAATCCCGAGATCATCGTTGGCAATTCCAAAATAATCGTGATCGCTGCCAAGAATTTCATAACCTGATTCAGGTTATTATCAATGATCGATCCAAACAAAGACATCGTACTTCGCAGGATATTATGATAAATATCCGTCATCTCCATCGCCTGTTTATTCTCAATGATGACATCTTCCAACAGTTCTTCATCTTCTTCATAATGTCTAAGGCCAATATGTTTTCTTAATTTCTCCAACACTACTTCATTTGATTTTAATGCTGTTGTAAAATAAACTAGGCATTTCTCTAAATCATACAATTGGATCAAGTCTTTGTTCTCATATGTCTCATGCAACAGATCTTCCACTTGATTTGCTCTCTGGTCGATCACACGCAGATAATACAGGAACAACGCTGCATTATTGTAAAGAATCTGATATACAAATCTTGTCTTCATAAATGTATAAAAATTTGATACCAGTCCATCAACAAATTGTTTTAAGATATTCGTCTGCTCCAAACAAACAGTAAAGACGATCTTATTAGTAATAAAAATCCCAAGCGGTATCGTCTCATACCATTTCTTTCCTTCCTCTTCCTCTACAACCGGAATATTCACAAGGATCATTGTATAATCATCTTCATTCTCCAGTCGGGAACGTTCTTCCGTATCCAGTGCTGCCTTAAGATCATCCATATCAATCTTATAATCTCTCGAAATATTCATGAGTTCCTCCATCGTTGGATCTGTGATCATCACCCATGATTCCAATTCGATATGATCTAATTCTTCTAACTCTTTATGTCCTTCATAATTCTTATAAATCTGGATCATCTTACCGCTCCTTCCTGCTTCATTCTTATTAAGTATAACTGATAGCAAAAGCTTCGTCCAGTAAAAAAAGAAATGTGTGTTTGGCACATTTCTTTTTGATAAATTCTTATATGATCATCTCAGATCCTTATTCAAATGGGTATTTCATTCCCCACTGTGTCTTAATACTTGTTAAAATTCGCATCGTATCTTTTGTAATGATCTGGCAATCATCCTCCAAGTTTCCTTCGATCGCTGCTTCCATTGCTTCTACCTCATATTTTAAAGCATCTTCTGTCTTTCCTGCTTCAACTGTCTCAACTTCTCCAGTTGCCGTATTGGTGATCGTTGCTTTGCATGCTCTTGGATATTCATATACTTCAATATATCCCTTATCACCTGTCACAACTCCTCGTTTTGGCTGTTTTGCACGAAGTGTCAGACACATAACAACCATCTCCCCTTTTGTATTCTTCATAATGATCCCAGATTGTTCATCTGCACCTGTCTCTAAATATTCTACAGTCGTAAGAATCGTATTTGGCATCTCACTTAAAAATGTTCTCGCAAATGCTGTTGCATATACTCCAATATCCAATAAAGCTCCGCCAGCTGCTTCTAATGCAAAAAATCTCTGTGTAGAATCATAACCTTTGTTACTTCCAAAGTTTACCTGTACCATCTTTGTATTACCGATCGCACCTTCTTTGATTCGTTCTTTTAATTTCTTATATAAAGGCATATGTGAAATTGTCATTGCTTCTCTGACTACCACACCTTTTTCTTCGGCAAGTTCCAGCACTTCTTCTAACTGTGCTACATTCACTGTGATCGCTTTTTCACATAAGATATGCTTTCCTGCATTGACTGCCTGCTTCATATTTTCATAATGCATACTATGTGGTGTTGCAACATAAATGATATCGATATTTTCATCTGCCAGCATCTCTTCGTATGTTTCAAAAACATGTTTTACTCCATATTTGTCTGCAAACTTTTCTGCTTTCTCTGGTGTACGATTGGCTACTCCGTAAATTTCATGTCCCATCTTCTGAAATGTTGCTGCCATCTCATTCGCAATTGTTCCACAACCTAAAATTCCCCATGTACTCATCTTATCTTTCCTTCTTTCTTACTTGATCACTCTGATTCCTTCTTCACCTGCAACCAATGCTTTTGTTGCAACCTGATAAAATAATGATGTCTCGATTACCCCTGTGATCATCTTTAAGTTTTTGTCAATCTCTTCTAGTTCTGGTAAAGTGTCATAATAAACTTCCAGTAAATGTTCATCACGTTTCTTCACTGTTGCACCCATTGCTTCCACCTGACTTGTCACATAGTTCACTGCTTCTGGAATAATATCTAATACAACTGGTACTTTATTATTTAACTTATCTGTTACTTTCGTTTCATCGACCAGTAATACATATTCTTTTGCCATCTTTGCAATAATCTTCTCTAATGTGTGAATTCCGCCTCCACTTTTATATGCATCAAGATCAGAATCAACCTGATCACACCCGTCAAATGCAATTTCGATCTCTTTTACTTCTTTGGTATCAACAATTTCTAATCCAAGCTTTTTACATACTTGTGCTGTATGATCTGATGGTGTCACAACTTTGACACCTTTCCTTGCTTCTTTGATATCTTCTGCAAGATAACTGATCGTCTCTCCACCACCAAGTCCGATAATCCCATGATCTGGCACAAGATCAAGTGCCGCTTTTGCACATAAACGTTTCACTCTATTCCTCCTCTATGTTTTGCAAAGTTTTATTTTATAAATTTATTTTATCATGAAATTTTATTTTGTCAATCCTGCATTGCATTTTTTTTTGATTCATTATAAAATAATAATAATAAAAAAGAAAGGAGTTTTTCGTTATGAAGAAAACCATAAAAGACCTTTTTAAACTGATCACTGCCATCGCTACCGTTGCTGGTATTTTATATGTTGCCCGTGATCAGATCAAAGCGATCATTGCAAAGATTAAAGAAGTATCCGATGATGATTTTGACGATGATTTCGATGACGAATCTTTTGATGATGATTCTTTTGATGATGATGAGATTTTCCCTGAACCATCAAAAGATGACAGAGATTATGTTTCTATCAACATCACAGATACTGATGATGATCCATCCGTAGCTGAAGAAGAAACACAAGAAACAGAAACTCCATCCGAAGAATCTGACGAAAAAGAATAATTCGTAAATCGAAAAAGACAGATGAGAAGAATCACCTCATCTGTCTTTTTTCTCACATCATCACTTCTTTGGAATTTTGACTTTTTTCGTTTTTGAATATTTTCCAAAGTATTTCTTGGATTGATATGTTTTATATGCACGTACTTTCACATAATACATCTTTTTTCTTTTTAACTTTCGACTCTTATACGTACGGGTCCGATTGCCTTTATATGTTTTAACAACTTTATACCGGCCTTTCTTTCCCTTCCTTAAATATACTTTATATCCACTGGCTCCGCTTACTTTTTTAATCTTTACTTTTATTCTTCTTCCCAATCTCTTTGCCTTTATCACTGGTTTCCCCGGTTTTGTGATACATTTTGCGATATTGGAAGATGAACCATTCACAACCTTGCATAAATTTCCAGCATTTGTATATGTAATGGAACGATATGGCACAATTTTATAATAATATGTCTTCCCAGATTTTAACTTAGAATCTGTATAGGAAGTCTCCTGTGTTGAAACTGTTTTTATCTTTTCATATCGCTGTTTCCCAGAATCATAACGATAGATCGCATAACCACTGACACGATCAAGTTTCTTCCACTGAAGAAAAATCTTTGATGTAGATTTTATATTTGCCTTTAATGTCATCTTATCTAACGGCTTGATCGTTGCCTGATGTCCTAGTCTCACAAAATCTGTGACTTCTCCGATGATACATCCGTCTTCATATTCAATCATCAGATCATCGAACACACACTGCTTTGTATCTAAACTGTATTGATACAGGTCATTGACCAGTTCTTCTTTTAACTGCTTGATATAAGTTGGTTTCAGACGGATATTCACTGTATTATAAGCCTTGATACCTTGATTCTGAGCCTTGATATCGTATGATCCATCCGAAAATGTATAATTCCCACTTTGGTATAAATGAAATGCTTTCACTCCCTGATTTCCTTGTGACTGATAGGTAAAAGAAATCTGTGCATTATCCTGATACACATCAATAATCCCAGAGGAGCGATATTGCTCTCCATCTAAAACGCCCCATGTACCAGACCATGAACTTAACGTTTGAAATCCTGTATCATGCACATCTCTTATGTATGGTGTCATATAAGCGATCGCAATCTCCCTGATCACGTCATTGCCTTTTTTTACAAGAATCTTCCCATCCCAGTTTAAATCAGTCGAAACATACCGATTCGAAAAATTCACACAAATCTTTGCGGTATTCTTAGACGCAGATATAAGCTCAACCTCAAGATCCTTTTTGGCCTGTTCATTTGAATCGTCGATCAAAACTTCGATATCACTTAGATCAACCGTCTCCGAAGTAAGACATAAAATACGGTCTTTCGGCATCATGATCGCACCTTCTCTGTCCCTTGTAGTTGCAGACAATGTATATACTGTCTCTCCTTTACTATTCGTAAACGGCACATCTTTATCATTCTCAGATTCCTGTGTTACCTTGACCGGATTTTCTGTCTTCTCTCCATTCTCCTGTGCATGTACTGTTACATTCAAACTTATGATCAGTATGAAGACAAACAAAAGTATATTCTTCGCTGTTCTCATCAGTTTTCCTCCATTATTCAAAAAGAATCCTGCAAAGCAGGATTCTCCACATTTAAAACGGCTTATCTTGTTGCCTCATTTAACATTCTCTTAAGATCATCCACACTGTAATGATAATGTGTATTACAGAAATGGCAGTTTACTTCAATTGGCTCTCCATCATCGATCATGTTCTGAATCTCTTTTTTTCCAACAGAAATCACTGCTTTTTCTACTCTCTCTTTGGAACAGTTACAATGAAATTGTGTTGGAACTTTCTCATAGATCTTCATATCCATATCACCTAAGAGATCCTCCATCATCTTCTCTGGTGTATGTTCATGCTCTAATGCATAAGTTACGGATTTGAATTCTGCGATCTTCTTCTCTAACTTACTGATCGTCTCTTCCTCTGCATATGGCATCATCTGAATGATAAATCCACCTGCCTGACGAACCGTGTTATCTTTGTTCATTAAAACTCCAAGTGCTACAGATGTTGGAATCTGCTCACTTGCCGCAAAATAATATGTTAAATCTTCTGCGATCTCTCCAGATACTAAATGTGTCTGTCCTGAATAAGGCTCTTTTAATCCAATATCCTTAATCACTGTCAAAACACCTAGATCTAATGCTTTCCCAACATCTAATTTTCCTTCTTTACTTGGAGGAAGCATCACATCTGGATTATTTACATATCCTTTCACATTTGCCTTAGAATCAGCTGTTACTGTCAACCCACCGATCGGTCCACTGCACTGAATCTGTAATGTGATCACATCACTGTCATTCTTACACATACTTCCCATCATAGCTCCGGCTGTTAATAATCTTCCAAGTGCTGCCGTTGCTACCGGACTTGTATTATGTTTCTGTCTTGCTGTCTCCACGACATCTTTTGTATATGCAGCAAAAAAACGAACCTGGTCATTTGCTGCTGTTCCTCTGATAATATAATCGTTCATCTTTTTTCCTTTCAATTTGCAATATAATATAATCTTTGTGTATCTTCTTTAACTTCATCCATTGTCTCTGCATCCAGAACACGCACGGATGAAAATCCCGCTTCATAAAGAAAGCTTACAACCTCTTCTTGTTCGTAAGCTTTCTGTAAATGTAATTCTTCGTACTTGTTATATGTACCTTGCTCATTCTGAATAAACAGGCTCAACTGATATTCATTGATACGTTCTTCTTCATCATAAAAATTATCCCAGATAAAGCTCGCATCCTCACGGTCTTCTGCAAATGTATTGCACGCAAGGATCTCTTTATACTTATAATGACTGTTCATATCAAATACAAACACACCATCTTCTTTTAAAAATTCTCTGACTCTTCTGAATGCTTCTTTTAAATCTTCTTCCTCTAGAATATAATTCATACAATCGCAGATACTAACCGCTGCATCTACCTGCTGCGGAAGCTCTAATGACACCATGTCCTGCAATACATATAAAATATGATCATCCTCTTCACTAGCCGCGATCTCCAGCATATCCATAGAATTATCAACAGCCGTAACCTGATAACCTTCTCTTGCAAGCTTTCGTGCCATCTTTCCTGTCCCACATCCAAGATCTAATACCTGTGTATCTTTATCAATCTTATATTCTTTGAATATATTTAAAATATTTAAAAGCCATTCATCATATGGGGTCTGATCCATAAATTCATCATACACCCTTGCAAAATCTCTGTAACTTTCCATCTTATCCTCTTATAGTAATGGTGCCAGTAATCGTAAGACACTCTGCGTCAATGTTTTTCTTAAATTTCCTTGACACATCGCTTTTGTGATCCTCTGGCTGATCTCAAATGTTTTCTCCATATCATGTTTTAACTGCATAACTGCATCATTCTTATACATAAAAACACCATTTTCAAAATGCAGATAAAGGCTTCGATAATCCATGTTGATCGTTCCAACTGTTGCCACCTTATCATCACTTGCAAAACACTTTGCATGAATAAACCCAGGAGTATATTCATAAATATGAATTCCAGCTTCCACCAACTGCTTATAATAAGATTGTGTCAATAAGAATACTAACTTCTTATCTGGAATTCCAGGAGTTACGATCTTTATATCAACCCCTCTTTTGGCAGCAAGGCAAAGAGCTGTTGTCATCTCGTTGTCAATGATCAGATATGGGGTGTAAATATAAACATAATGATTTGCGGTATTAATGATATTTAAATATACGTTCTCTCCAACGATCTCATGATCTAATGGATTATCCGCATAAGGTTGTATAAATCCCTTTCCTTTAAAGGCATCTTCATAATGCTTATGTGGCAGAAAGGCTCCATATCCTTCATCTGTCTTACGGATCGCATTCCATACCTGCAAAAACATAACAGTGAAATTCCACACTGCATCTCCCGTCACCTTAAGTCCAGCATCTTTCCAATATCCAAAACGTTCAACCTTATTAATATATTCATCAGATAAATTCAATCCACCAGTATATGCTGTATGCCCATCGATCACAACTACTTTTCTATGATCTCTGTTATTCCATGCCGTTGAAACAAATGGTTTGATCGGATTAAATGGCATCGCCATGATCCCAAACCGCTCAAGCTCTTTGTAATATTTATAAGGGAGCAAATCCACACATCCTACATCATCGTACATAAAACGTACTTCAACACCATCATTGACTCTGTCTTTCAGAACTTCCAAGATCGTATCCCACATATATCCTCTTGAAACAATAAAAAATTCCATAAAGATATAATGCTTTGCCTTCTTAAGGTCCTCGATCAGTTCTTCAAACATTGCCTCTCCCGATGGATAATACTTCGCATCGGAATTCTCGTAAATCGGATATCCACCATACTGATCTATATACTTTGCCTGTCCTGCGACCTGATAATCTTCCTGTTCCAGTCGTTCCATCACTCCATAATCCTGTCCAAGCAGAAATTCTGTATCCTCGATCGACTGTTCAAGTTCCATACGGAGCTTCTTCGCTGGCTGCTTATCTCCCAGGACCAGATATAAGAATCCGCCAAAAATCGGAAACAAAAGGATTGGTATCGTCCATGCAAGTTTATACGCCGGATTATCATCTTTATTCGCAATATAGATCACAACAGTAATGCTGAATATGCGAAATACCCATTCGATCGCTTTGGAATATTCTCCGATCACCACAACCATATAGGTCATCCAGATCATCTGTAAAATGATCGCAACGGTCACGAATACCAGTCTTCGAAGTAAAAATTTAAGAATTTTTGAAATTGGTTTTGTTAAATGTTCTGCTATCTTCATCTTACGTCCTTATCTTCTTCAAAAGCTACTTCTTTTCATCTTAACATAGATACCATTCAATTTCAATTTTTATTTCATGAATCCTGACATCATGCAGCCTCCCGCTGCCCCGCATTCCATGATCTTTGTAATATTTTCTTCATTAATTCCACCAATTCCATACACCGGAATCTTGACCGCATTTACTACATCCGCCAAAAATTCAAGTCCTCTTGGCGGCAGACCTTTTTTACAATCTGTCACAAAGACATGTCCTGCAAACACAAAATCCACTCCCAGTTTCTGTGCTTTTATCGCCTCTTCTGGCTTATGGATCGATGTGCTGACAGATTCAAAATCAGACAGATTCCCCGCTTCTTTTAAAAATACCGGATATGGAAGATGAATCTTCTTGATTCCAAGTCTTCTTGCCACATCGATAAAATTATGAATGGTTAAGGAAGCACCGTTTCTGTCACAGATTTCCTTACATTTCTCTGCGATCTCATAGTACTCTTCTTCTGACAGATCCTTTTCTCTTAATACGATTGTTTTCACATCTTTCTTTGACAGATCCTCGATCACATCAAAAAATGGTCGTTTACATAGATTTCTATTTGTCACTGCGATAAAACATGGTTTGTTCATTTTAACTTCCTTTCGTATTTTCCTGACTTTCCTTCTGCTTTCTTATCTTACGATTCATGATCCCGCCTAATCTTCCTGTTTCACTGGCTGATAATGACTTCCATCCACTCTTCTTTAGTTGATCAAGCAGACCAAGTTCTGCAGCAGTTTCATATTTTAACCGTTCCATCTCATTCATTTCTTCGAATGTCTTTTCTATAAAATCCTTTTCCTTTGGCATAATCTTCTTCCTTTCTGATTTGTCATTTTCTATTCTTAGAATATGACAAATCAGAAATTTCATACATGCACGGGAATTGTTTTTTGCAGGGTTACAGAATAAATGTAAATTTCTTTTACACACTTTCCTGTAATCTTTTCCAATGCTTGTTGGTAAGATTCCATCTGTGCACGATAACGTCTGATCAAAATATCCTCTCCCCCTTCTCTGACCCGGTCTGTTTTATAATCTACCAAAATAATTTTATCTTCTTCCTCAAAATATACATCAATAATTCCCTGAACAACAACAAAATCATCCGTTTTTGCTTCTTTGTCCATGTCAGAAAATGGAATTCCCGTCACGAACTGCCGTTCTTTATACAGCAGTTTCTTCTGTGCTGCCTCTTTCATCCTCTTCCCAAGTTCTGATCTCGTCAGAGCGAGGATTTCTTTTCGATAGATTACTTTTTCATATTCTTTTTTTAATTTTCCAAGAGAGATCCATCTTTCGATATCTTCGTTTAAACTTTTCATTGTATAGTCTTTGGAAAAATCTAGTAATTCAAAAACTTTGTGAATGATCGTACCTTTGGATGCCGCTGAAATCTTTTCAGTTTTCTTGACAAATGATGGTATCCTTTTTTCTTTCTCCATAGAAACAGATGAATACATCACTTCCTCAGTATCTGCTGCCTGACTCATACGTTTGATCTCTGATACAGAATATTTTAAACGACCTTTTGTCTCTGCCTCATTGCGGTAATGATATGCAAAACTCTCTTTCAGTGCTTTTACATTTTCGTTTGGAATCTGATCATTTAGACGTTCATAGAAGATCTGGCGGTTCATCTCATGAAGAAGTTCATTTCCTTCCTGCTGCCACAAAAGATCTTCCAGAGTATAGATTTTCAATCGATAATCCTGTTTTGGAATCATCGGAAGTGCCTTTTTGATCCAGTCAAAATAACTCCTTCCGCTCAAACGATCAATTGCTGTGACCTCTCCTTTTGCATTCCAGTCAATATCATCTTTCTTGATCCCAGTCAAGATCAGTTTTTCTTTTGCTCTTGTCATTGCAACATAAAGAACTCTTAATTCTTCTCCTAAAGACTCTCTTGTCATCTGATTTTTGATCAGATTCTTTAAGATCGTCTTCTTTCTTGTACGATAAACGGGATTAACATGATCTGCTCCGATAAAATAATCTCCGTGGAAGATCATACTTCCATTCCCATCCCTTAAATTAAATTTCTGATGGATCTTTGATACAAAAACAATCGGATATTCCAATCCCTTACTTTTATGGATACTGGAAATACGGACCAGATCCTGATCTTCGCTCATCGTATTTGCCTCTCCATAATCCATATCGTATTCCCTGCACTGTTCGATAAACCGCACAAAATGAAACAATCCCTTGATCTGGCTGCTTTCAAAAGCTTTTGCATGTTCAACGAGCATCAGGATATTTCCTTGTCGTTTTTTTCCTTGCGGCATGGCTCCTGCATAATGATAATACCCACTTTTTTCTAGAGCCAGCCAGATCAACTGTGTTAATGGCAGATATGTCTTGGCATCCCGTAACAGATCAAGCAATTCCAGTGCTTTCTTTGATTTTTCCATCTTATCTTTCGTCTCACAAAGACATTCATAGAGAGAATCTTTTTCTCCATCTACCTTTAATCGTCCTAGTTCTTCCTCCGACATCCCGATCATTGGAGACCTTAAGACAGCTGCAAGATCAATATCCATATATATATTATCAACTACAGACAATAAACTTAATAACGTGCGGATCTCCACCGTATCAAAATACCCTTTCTGATTATTTGCAAATGCTGGGATTCCCGCATTCATCAATTCTTTCTGGATCACTTCCGCATTTGTCTTCATAGAACGAAGCAAAATAACGATATCACTGTATTTGGCTTTTCTTAAAATCATATTGCCTTCTTCATCTTTTCCAGTGACCATCATTGGATCTTCTCCATCAATCATCTCATGAATCCTTGTTGCGATCATTCTAGCTTCCAAAACAACTGCATCTTCTTCCGAGTCTTTGACTTCATTAGATTCTAACAGTAACAGTTCTGTCTGTGCATCACATCCCTGTTCAAATTCCATCGTTGGAACAAGAGCAACATTTTGAGTATATTCGATATTTCCAAGATCTTCATGCATGATCTGGTAAAACACGTCATTGACAAATGTAAGGACCTCACTGCGGCTTCGGAAATTATTACGGAGCTCAATGAGCTGATATTCTTCCCCCTTTTGCTGATATCCATGATATTTTTCAAGAAACAGCTCTGGCCTTGCCAGTCGGAAACTATAAATACTCTGCTTAACATCCCCTACCATAAACATATTATGACCGCCTTCGGATTCTTTGGATACACTCCTTAAGATCGCATCCTGAATATAGTTACTGTCTTGATATTCATCGATATAGATTTCTTCGTATCCATCGGACTTTTCTCTTGCAATCTTACTTGGCACTGGATTGCCTTCCTCATCATAATGATCGATCAAAAGTTCCAGCGCAAAATGTTCCATATCATCGAAATCCATGATATTTTCATTCTTCTTTTTCTCATCATAACGGATCATAAATTCTCTCGTCAGATCGATCAATCCTTTTAATGGACTTTTGATCCTTCTTAATTCATGAAAAATTTCTGACTCATTTTCATAAAAATATGCTGCTTTCAGATCATCAAGCAGATTGTACGCCTGATTTCTTTCATACTTACACTGATCCTGAAGCATTTCATCAATCTCATCTGTTTTTTTCTTACGTCCAGAAAGTCGTGGTTTCTCCATCTTTACAAAGCTTTCACATAATTCAGAAAATGTCTGTGCTTCTTTGATCTTTATGATGATCTCTAAATCTTTTCGCAGTGTTTTTTCATAAAAATATGGTCCACCAGGAGAAAGTGCCAGTTCTAATGCTTCCTGAATCGTATCATATGCACCCTCTATCGAAAATCTTGCATCTCTTAAGATAATCTTCATAAATGGTGCCTGATCAAACTGTTCTTTTGTCTCTACTGAAATATTTTCTTCTGCCTGATCAAGCCATTTTTCTGGTTCTCTGTGGCTTCTTGCATTTTCATATAACTTTAAAATATATTCACTGATGATATTATCATTTTTTCCTGGAGAATAAGATTCGATCAGATTGATAAAATCTTCTTCTTTTTTCTCATAAGCTTCTTCCAACAGATCATCCAATATTTCTTTTCTTATTGCAGATAATCTTCCTTCATCCCCCGGTGCTGTATTCGGATCAATACCAAGCACATAAAAATAATCACGGATCAGATTCATACAAAAACTATGGATCGTTGTGATCTGTGCCTTGTGGATCAATGACAGCTGCTTAACAAAATGCTGATTTCCTGGAAATTCCCGCACCTTTTCATCAAGTGCCGCCATAATCCTTTCTTTCATCTCCCCTGCTGCTGCTTTCGTAAATGTCACGACAAGCAGATGATCCACATCGATCGGATGTTTTTCGTCCGTGATCTTTTGTATAATACGTTCTACCAGTACCGCCGTCTTTCCAGAACCTGCCGCAGCAGATACTAAGATGTCGGCATCTCTTTGATCAATGACTTTCTGCTGTTGTTTGGTCCAAGGCATGTTTTCCCTCCTCTAGTGATACTTTCTTAATCTTCTCTACCTGATCAACACCATCTTCATAGGCGCAGATATTCTTAAACTCACAATACTCACAAGGTTTTCTTCCTTCATATTCATATGGCTTTATAGAAATATCTCCATGCATCAATGAATTTCCAAGCTCTGTCATTTTCTTTTCCACAATTCTTCCCAGATTGAACAACTGTGTTGTATTTAAAACAGAAGATCTCTTGTCATATCCATTCTTCGTTGCACGAACCGGCAGTGTCAGATATCCTTCTGATCCCGTATGTTCCATATGATCGATCAACTGAAAATCTTCATTGACGACGCCACTCATCTTAAGATCTTTTAAAATCTTATCTTCCGCCTCATTCTCGTGTTCTACATTGACGATCGGATCATCCAAATGAAAATAAAACATTCCTGCCGGATATACCCGCTTTCCTGTTTTCTTTTCGTATAATTCCATCATTGCGTTCATATAAATGATCAGCTGCATCTGCAATCCATGAAAAATCTTGGCAAAATCAAACTTCTGTTTACCTGATTTGTAATCGATGATCTTTAAATATTTATTTTCATCATCTTCTATACTGTCCATACGGTCAACCACTCCAGAAAAGAACATTTTCTCTCCATCTTCTAAAGCAAACGTCATGGAATCTAAATGATTTTCCTCTCCAAAGGCAATCTCATATTCTTCTGGTGTAAAATCACCCCTCTTGATATGTTGTTCCATCGCCCATACCGCTCGTTTAGAGATTCGTTTCATCCGCTCCAGGACATATTCATTTCTGTGGCTGCTCTCAAACAATTCTTTTTGAATATCCGTAACTGCCTGCTCGACCATCAGTTCTACAAATTCATCTCTTGATGCATCATCCGCAAACTTCCAATCACTGCGCTTTCCAACTAATTCCATCGTCTTATGGAAAACTTTTCCCATATCGGTCGGCAGAATTTCATACACCAGACGTTTTCGAAGTCTTAACCCATACTGCATAAAATGAGAAAATGCACAACCGGCAAACTTCTCCATTCTCGTTACACTTCCTGAAATCGTATCTCCATACAGATCATGAATCAGTTCCTTGCTCAATGGCAACGCCTGATTGGTGTAAAATCTTGCATCTACATAATCACCCACAGGTTCCAACTCTTTTAGAGCATGATATAACGTCTGCATCCATTTCATTTTCTCCGGATCATCGTCTCTTTCATCAAATTCCATCTCCTGCAGACAAAGAATCATCTGATCTAGCGCTTCTTCCCTTGTATAGCCCGTCTGCACCTCTTCTTCCTGCATCGTAACCTTTAATTTTGGAAAAATGCGTTGAATCCTTTCAATAAAATAGGACGGACGGTTATTATTTCCTGCTGCATCCATCATGCGATAGGATAAATACAAACGATCGGTTGGTTTTGACACCGTAAGATACAAATAAAACTGTTCCATATAGGCAGACTGTTTGATGCCAGGCGCCAGATTTATTCCATAGGTTTCAAGCACTTCTCTTTGATGGTCATTGACAACCCCTCCACCGCCATTGGCTGCAGGAATCACACCTTCATTGATACCTAGGAAAAATAAGATTTTTACTTCTTCGGTTCTCGTTCGTTTCATATCACCGATCATGACCTGATCAAGACTTGGCGGGATCACACCAATCTGCATCTCTTCCAGTCCACTTTCCAAAACACTTAAAAAGTCATCATAAGAAAGCTTTTCTTCTCCCAAAATCTCTGCCATCTGTTCTAACAGGTCAATGACCTGTTCATAAACCTTTGCATAGGTTGCTGCCGCAATGAGATCTCCTGACGCCTCAAACATCTCCTGTTTCTTTACCATCTTTCCTTCAACATCCAATGTTTCCAGAAATTCATATAGATAGATAAGCTTTCTCTTGACCGTACTGCCTCTTCGCTTTAATCCAGTTTTTAATGTTCCAACTTCCTCAATAAAACGAATCCTTAAGGCTTCCGCTCTTCCAACATCTTCATCGGAAAATAACTTCGATGCAAATGGGCGGTTCCATCTGGCAAATCCACGAATTCCACAAGCCAGCACATAATTTTCCAGAAAATCTGCTTCTTCCATTGTAAAATTCGAGAAACCTGATTTTAAATAACAAAATACCATATCATATGAAAAATCTTTCTGGATCATCTTCAGAACAGAAAGGAGTGTTTCTATACATGGATTATTTAACAGTTTTCGATTCACATCTACGAAATATGGAATATGCAGATCATCAAAACTTTTTTCCAATTCATTTTGATAGCTGTCAAGATCCGCTGTTAATACAACAATATCTTTATATCGATATCCTTCTTCCCTCACAAATCGTTCAATCTCATTTGCCACTGTTCTACTTTCCTGCCTTGGATTCATAAAACAACGGATTTTAATATCTTCTGGTTCATCCTTGTATATCTCATACGGATAACGCTCGATATTCTGCTCCAGATGGCGTAATTCCTTAGAATCTCTCTCATCCGGCCAACAGATGATATCTGGCATCACCGGGGTTCCTGCATCCTGCGCAAGTTTGATCAGTTCATATTTTTCTTTCTTTGACATGGCAAATAATTCATATTCACGGTACTGACTTCTCACGTAACGCCCATCTAAAGTCAGTCCAACATATACATTTTTCCCAATCTTTAATAGCTTTTCCAGTACTTTTCTCTGGATCGGCGTAAATCCTGTAAATCCATCCAGGTAGAATGTTGCATTCTTTAATTTCTCTGATCGTTCCACTTTCTGTGCCAGAACATCTAATAATTGTTCAGAGATCAAGTACCGTTCCTTGATATAATCTTCAAAATTCTCCATCACAAGAAGAATATCTTCCATCTTTGAGCGTAATCCTTCTTCTTTCATCCCATCTGTAATCTTCTTTAAATCTTCCATGGACACGTCATACTGATAGACCTCTGCAAAAAAAGATTTTAATTCATCAATAAATCCCTGTTTTTTCATGCTGGACGCAAATACTTTTAATTCTTCTTTATGCTGCTCCATAATCTTTCGGATCACCATAGATTTTCCTTCATCTTCCAAAAGGTCTTTCGGAATATATGATAATTCTTCGAATACACGATAAGTTAATCTGAAAAATCCCACCACATCAATGTTAAACGTTCCATGACGTGGATGTCTTGTAACCAGTTGTTTTTGTGCATTTAGCGTTGACTGGTCCGGCACAATAAAAAAGAACTCCTCATCTTCGTGTTCCATGGAGTCTTTGATCATCTGATCATAAATAAAATCTGTTTTTCCGGATCTCGCAGACCCTAGTATAAACTGTAATGCCATATCATTTCCTCCATTTTCTATCATTATATCTTATCCTTTATTTTCCGTAAAGATGTTCTAAATATCTCATTCCATTCATAAACTATAGATAGAATCTTTTAGGAGGATAACTATGTCATCAAAAACGAAAATTGTCGTATTAAAAGCACGGGAACTTATTTACACCGGAATCTTTATCTTACTTGGAATACTTTTGATCTTACTTTTGATCTTTATGTTTGTTCCTTCCCATAAATCAAAGAAAGCAAAAGAAACTTCCGGTTACACACAAGGTGTCTATTCTTCTCCATTAAAACTTGGAGAAAACGAATTAGAACTTTCGGTCACGGTAAAGGACGGCAAAGCAAGATCGATTTCTTTAAAACATTTAAATAAATCTATCAAAACAATGTATCCTCTGATCGAACCTTCTCTAAATGAAATCAATAAACAACTTCCAAAAGTTCAAAATATTGATGATATCAAATTTGACGGGCAAAGCCAGTATACGTATACATTATTAAAACAAGCGATCAAAAATGCATTAAAGAAGGCACAGGATTAACACCCCTGTGCCTTCTTTTTATTTCTTATATTCTTCTAATTTCTCTGTTTTTGTATTTCGTTTGTAGATCTTTCCTGTATCTTTATCTACATAGAAATCTCCGTATTTCTTCCCAGAATCATCGGATGTATCATAGATTTCAAAATGATATCCACTGGCTCCATCCCTGTATTCCTGTTCGTCTTTTGTCTCATTTCTAACTTCATACTTACCATCTTTATCGTCATTTTGCAGACGGTTTAATAAATAATCATGTGCATCGTCATAGTTATCAAAACCATTTGCGATATCATCTACCGCATCTCCAACTCCATCTGCCACATCATCAACGGCATCCTCAGCATCGTCTACCAGATTATCTTCCGTTGTACCTGATGCATTATTATTTTCTGTTGTTCCTTTTGTCGTAGAATCCTTTCTGCCGTTGCCACATCCAGTAAATACAACGGATACTGCAAGGATCAGTGTAAACAAAAGACTCGTAAGTTTTAACGTCTTTTTCATCTTCTATCTCCTTTTCTCTTTAACATCTTGATACTTATATTCTGTCCAGAAGAAAAGAAAATATTTATTTTGATATGAAAAATTCTTATTTTTGTTTTATATTTTGGCTGATCTTATTTTCTTGTAAGCTTCAGTGCGATCTTATCTCCGATCCATTGTCCAACCTGAACAATGATGACAAGTGCAACAACTGTTACTAATAGCACTCCTGTCTGATAGCGGTTATATCCATACATGATCGCAAGATTACCGATCCCGCCGCCTCCAACAGCTCCAGCCATTGCTGAATATCCGATCACACTAACAAAAGTTACAGTTAAAGCACGAACCAGTGCTGGTGTTGCTTCTACAAATAAAACCTTACGAATAATAAGAGGCATACTTGCTCCTGTTGCAACCGCTGCTTCGATCACACCCTTATCAACCTCACTAAATGCACCTTCCACAAGTCTTGCATAGAATGCGATTGCTGCGATTGCCAAAGATACAGATGCTGCGATTGGTCCGATACTTGTTCCTACAACCAGTCTTGCCAACGGCTGTAATACAATGATCAAAATGATAAATGGCAAAGACCTGATCACATTGATGATCGTTCCTGTAATGCCATTAACTACCCTGTTTTTATAAAAAATCGGATTCGATGCCAGATGTAATACTAGTCCTAAGATCGTTCCAAGGATTGCTGCTGCGATCATGGAGATCAATACCATCTCAAAGGTCTCAAAAGATGCCTGGGCAAATTCTGACTGGATGATCTCTAATGTTTCATTCATATTATCTTCCTCCTAACCTCTCTAATTTATATACATTCTTACTAATGTATTCTAATGCTTTCTTACGTTCTGCATCTTCTCCTCTAAGGATTACGATCAACATACCAAATGGTTTATTCCTGATGTAATCGACTTTCCCATTGATGATATCCATTGTAATATCATAGTTCTTAGAAGCAACACTGATCACAGGATCATAAGAATCATCTCCTGTATAACTTAAACGAAGGATCTCTTCATTTGTTTTTGCTTTTAATCCCTCTGGAACCTCTACATTTAATACGCGTTGTACCAGACTCTTTGCAATATCTGACTTAGGATTTGCAAAGGCAGAATAGATATCTGTAACTTCTTTCAGCTTTCCATCTTCCATAAACGCAATACGATCAAATAATTTCTTTGCTACATCCATCTCATGTGTGATAAATACGATCGTGATATGTGTTTTTTCATTGATCTCTCGTAATAATTCCACGATTTCTTCTGTATTCTCAATATCCAATGCGGAGGTTGCTTCATCGCATAACAGGATATCTGGATTGTTCGCTAACGCTCTTGCAATCGCAACTCTTTGTTTCTGTCCTCCACTTAAGTTTGCTGGATATGCATCTGCCTTTTCTGGAAGATGTACGATCTCTAAGAGTTCTTTCACTCTGTCTTTGATCTTATCCTTTGGATAGTTATTGGCATACAATGAAAATGCAACATTTTCCGCGATCGTTGATCCACTGATCAGATTAAAATGCTGGAAGATCATTCCAATATTCAATCTTGTTTTTCTTAATTGCTTTCGGTTAAACTTCGTAATATCTGATCCTTCAATGATCACTTCTCCATTCGTTGGTCTCTGTAACAAATTGATCACACGTACCAGAGTACTCTTTCCAGCACCACTTGGTCCTACGATTCCAAAAATCTCTCCTTTGTTGATCTTTAAGCTTACATTATCAACTGCTTTGAATTCATGACTGCCATTTTGGAAGGTAACATCTATATTTTTTAATTCAATCATGACTTTATCCTTTCTTATTTTTCATTGTCCTTTGATCACTTCATCGGACTTTCTTCTTATCCTGTAAAATCAGATAAGCTATCGCCTATCAGTTTTCCTGACAGACAATAGCTTAATCATAACAATTTCAGTTGATTTTTTCAATAATTTCTTGTTACTTCCATAAATTATTTATGGTTTATAGCAATCTTCTGCTCTTAGAACAGAGGTACAACAGCTCCATCATATTTGTCATTGATATATTTTTTCACTGTATCACTCTTTAGAGCTTTGATCAGTGCTTTTGTTGCATCTGTTTTTTCATTTCCCTTTTTCACTGCTACAACATTTCCATATGTTTTAGCTCCGATAGAATCAGCATCTTCTGTTGCTAATGCATCTTTGTTGACTTTTAATCCTGCTTCTAAAGCATAGTTTCCATTCACAACTGCGATATCAACATCTTTTAATGATCTTGGAATCTGAGCCGCTTCGATTTCTTTGATTGCTAAATCTTTTTTGTTCTCTACGATATCTTTCTTTGTTGCTGTTAATCCTGCTCCGTCTTTTAATTTGATAAGTCCCTGATCCTGTAACAATAATAACGCTCTTGCTTCATTTGTTGTATCGTTAGGAACTGCAACTGTTGCACCGTTCTTTAATGCTTTTAATGTCTTTGTCTTTCCTGGGAAGATTCCAAATGGTTCATAATGGATTGTTCCAGCGGATACTAAATGTGTCTTCTTTTGTTTGTTGAAGTCATCTAAATATGGTTTGTGCTGGAAATAGTTTGCATCTAAATCTCCAGATTCGAGTGCTGTATTTGGCTGTACGTAATCAGAGTATTCTTTAATTTCTAATTCGTATCCTTCTTTCTTTAATTCTTTCTTCGCTACTTTTAAGATATCAGCATGTGGAGATGGACTTGCTCCAATAACGATCTTCTTTGTTTCTTTTTTATCACCGCTATCTTTCTTTGCTCCGCATCCTGCGAATGCTCCGACTAAAACTGCTCCTGTCAGTGCTAATGCTAATGCTTTTTTCAATGTTCCTTTTCTCATACTTTTCACCTCATACTCTTTCTATTTTTTTGTTATTTATATTGTATTGTTTCAACTGATTGTGTTTAGTATAACAGTATATTAGGATTTTGTAAAATATGTATTTCTTTTAGTTTGATATAGTTTTTGGCTATAACAGATTGTTTATATATGAATGATGCAGCTTTCTTTTAAAACTGATATCTCACCCAATATGGTGTAAGATTTTTTGTATATATCTGGTTACTAAATGAGGTCATTTCATTTGGTATCCAAAGGGCTTCGTACATTTTACTGCTTGCTCCTGTATATAAGTTCAGATTTGTTGGTATCATTGCTTCATAACCTTCTGATAAATAGAAACTTTCTATATTCTTTATATTTTTCGAGCATGTTCCATCATATAGTGTATAAGAATTGATGATATCCAGACCATTTAATGGATAAGCTGCAAACCCATTCACGGCCTGCACATCATAAACAAACAGTACTAAGGTTGTTCCTGTATGTTCATATTCTCCTTGTTTGATTTCTTCTAATGATTGATTCATCTGTAATAATCGGTTTTCTGCTTCTTGTCCCTTTAAAGTTTCTGTCAGTTTGAAGTAAACGGTTCCTCCTGTTGTATCTAATGTGATTCCTGTTCTTGGATCAGCCGGATTGACTCTTGTCCCTATCGGATTCGGCTCTGTATTAGTCTTTGTCGGTTTCTTTGTTGTTTTCTGCCATACTTTTACTTTACATTTGTATTTCTTCTTTCCGATCTTGGCTGTGATCACTGCTGTTCCTTGCTTTTTGGCTGTAACTTTTCCTTTTCTTGTTACAGTTGCGATCGTTTTCTTGTTGCTTGACCACTTCACTTTTTTCTTTGTTCCTTTTACTTTCAGGGTGTAAGTTTTCCCTCTTTGTAAAGAAATCTTTGTTTTGTTCAATTTGATCTTTGCCTTTGCCTGAGTGTTCATTGTTGGAGTAAATGTCAATATCAGCATTGCAATGAACAGCCTTGTGAGTAATTTTTTCATACGTGTTTCCTCCCTTCAATTGATCCTATGTGATATGTTTAGTATATTCGTTTCTTTTTGTATATTCAATATGTTTTTTACTTTTTTGGCAAATTTTGTTTTTATTTTCATTGATGTCTTTTTATATCATAGGGGATTTCATCGAAATTTCCTATGAAAATAAAAAAAGACAGAGTTCTAAATGATCTAAAACTCTGTCTCTTCTTATCTAATAGTGAGCGTGCGGGGATTCGAACCCCGGACAACTTGATTAAAAGTCAAGTGCTCTACCACCTGAGCTACACACCCTTATATAATTAAATTACTTCACCACATATCTATTAGGCAAAATAATAGGGTGGGTAATGGGATTCGAACCCACGGCCTCCAGAGCCACAATCTGGCGCGCTAACCAGCTGCGCTATACCCACCATATGTGTTACTTCTATATAATATATACAGATATAGAAAAACGAGCCTGAAGGGATTCGAACCCCCGACCCACGGCTTAGAAGGCCGTTGCTCTATCCAACTGAGCTACAGACTCAAATCTTATAGGTTACCTATAAAATTAAAAAGCGGGTGATGGGAATCGAACCCACGTGATCAGCTTGGAAGGCTGGAGTTCTACCATTGAACTACACCCGCTTACAGTCGGGGTGACAGGATTCGAACCTGCGACCTCTTGATCCCAAATCAAGCGCTCTAGCCAAGCTGAGCCACACCCCGTAAGTGCTTTGCTGTTTCTCTATTTCCTCAACAGCAAGATTTATTATATAGAATCGTCCTTTAAATGTCAACAACTTTTTTCAACTTTTTTTATTTTTCTTGAACACTTTGTCGCAAATCCCCTGTTTATGCGGTTTCTGATCTTATATTTTTTCATTATCCTTTTTTATTTTTCTTAGACCTTCTAACAAAATCATAGGAAAAAGCTACTAATTGTATCAAAAAAAGAACACCAAAAACAGGTGTTCTTTCTTCGTTTCAGTTTCCTATATGAAGCTTTCTTATTCCACTTCCTCGATGTCTTCTTCTTTCACATCCGTATCATCTTCTTCATCGAAGAAATCATCGTCAAAATCATCATCAAAGTCTTCATCAAAATCATCCATATAATCTGGTGTCAGATATTTATATACCGCAAATGCGATTCCTGCAACTGCTGCGATCGCTCCGATGATCGCTAACGCCCAAACGATTTTGTTATCTTCTTTTTCTTTTTTTGTTGCAATGATGTCTGAAACTTTTGCCATTTCTAAAAGATCACTTAATTTTTCCATGCCGCTCATTCCTTTCTTATGCGTTTTCTTTATTATATCACTTCTAACTATATTTTACTAACTTTTTCGTTCATTTTATTCGACTTTTTTTAGTTTTGCAAAGGATGCGAACATTTTTTTCACTCCTGCTTTTTCAAAGTCTACTGTTACCTCGTAATCACGGCCTCCAGAGACAATTTCAAGCACTTTTCCTTTTCCAAATTTTATATGTTTCACCATATCTCCAACATCATATGGTAAAGTATCCATTTTCGTTGAAGTAAATGATTTTGCTTGATATGGTTTTCTAAATCGATTACTGCGATTTGATGAAAACAATGCTTTATCTGGACGTTTTTCTTTGAAGTTGACCCCTGTGTCTAACTGTAATAGCTGTTCCGGAATCTCATCGATAAACCGTGAAACTTTATTAAACTGAGTTCTTCCTTGCATCATTCTTCGTTTTGCCGCACTTAAATAAAGCTTTTTCTTTGCTCTTGTGATTCCTACATAGCAAAGACGTCTTTCTTCTTCCATATCGTCATCATCTTCAGACATCACCGTCATATAACTTGGGAAGATTCCATCTTCCATACCACAAATAAATACGTATGGAAATTCCAGACCTTTTGCACTATGCAGTGTCATTAATACAACCCTGTTATCTGAATCTTCTAGATTATCAATATCTGCAACCAATGCGATCTCTTCTAATAATTCTGACAGACTCGCTTCTTCTGCTTCCTGTTCATATGTTACAACTTTATTTAAAAGCTCATTGATATTTTCAATTCTTCCTTCAGCTTCTTCCGTTCCTTCAGCTTTCAGATTCGCAATATATCCTGTTTCATCTGTAATATACTTAAATAATTCTTCCAGCGACCCTTCCTGCATCTTGCGTCTGAATTCACGGATCAGATCAGCAAATCCATTGATCTTTTTCTTTGCATTTCCCAATGTATCAATGCTATCCGCAGAAAAGCATGCATCTAAAAAACTAATATTATGCTCAACTGCATACACATTGATCTTCTCGATTGTTGCTGCACCGATCCCTCTTCTTGGAACATTGATGATCCTTCGCACTGCCAGATCATCCAGCCCATTATCAACAACTTTTAAGTAACTCAAAATATCTTTCACTTCTTTTCTCTGATAGAAGTTTGTGCCTCCCACAATACGGTATGGAATATTTTTGATCATAAAACTTTCTTCAAATACACGAGACTGCGCATTAGTACGATAAAGGATTGCCATATTTTTATAATCATAGCCTTCTTTGGATAGATCTTCAATCTCATGAATGATCTTTCTTGCTTCTTCATATTCTGTTCCATACTGATGGAATTCGATCAGATCCCCTTCTTCGTTCTCAGTCCAAAGTTTCTTCGTTTTTCTTCCCTTATTGTGTTTGATCACCTCATTCGCTGCATTTAAGATATTCTTCGTGGAACGATAATTCTGCTCGAGTTTGATCGTAACTGCTTCTGGAAATACATTTTCAAAGTTTAAGATGTTCTTTACATTCGCACCTCTGAATTTGTAAATAGACTGGTCATCATCACCTACAACGCAGAGATTCTGATATTTTCTTGCAAGCATACTGACTAACTGGAACTGGATCGTATTTGTATCCTGATACTCGTCAACCATGATATAACGAAATCTCTCCTGATAATAATCAAGCACTTCTGGATGGAACTGAAATAATTCCACGGTCTTAAAGATCAGATCATCAAAATCCAGTGCATTATTTGCCTTTAACTGCTTCTGATATTCTTTATAAATCTGTGCGATCTTTTTCTTCTTAAAATCATACTGATGTCTTGTTTCGTACTCGGAAGGTGTCATAAATTCATCTTTGGCAGAAGAAATCTCATTGATGATCCTTCTCTCTGGCATCATTTTTGTATCAATCTTATACTGCTTGCAGATCTGTTTGATCAGGGATTTCTGATCATCTGCATCATAGATCGTGAAACTGTTTCCATAACCAAGCTTATCAATATGCCTTCTTAAGATTCTCACACAAGTTGAATGGAAAGTACTGACCCAGATATGCTCTGCTCCAAATCCGACCAGATCATCGACCCTCTCTCTCATTTCCTTCGCTGCTTTATTTGTAAATGTGATCGCCATAATATGATAAGGATTCACACCCTGATCCATCAGATAAGCAATCCTGTGCGTCAACACACGAGTCTTTCCAGACCCTGCACCAGCAAGAAGCAAAAGCGGTCCCTCCGTACAAAAAACGGCTTCCTGCTGCTGTTCATTTAATGTATCATAAATTCCCATAGATAAATTCCTTTCTCAAAGCTTAACTGCTATTATACCTTATCAAGCGAAGCGAGTCCAGTCCGTTGCACCTGATGTTTTTTCTCTTGTCATATGGTTTGAATAACCGTATAATATAGTCATAAGATAAGGAGAAATCATTATGGAATTTGAAAAACAACTCGAAGAATGGATGAAACTCGATTATGTGCTTCCAGAAGACCTTCCAAACATCGAATTGTATATGGATCAGGTCACTACTTTTTTAGAAGAACAGCTAAAGAATACGAAGCGTTTCGAAGAAGATAAGATATTTACAAAAACCATGATCAACAACTATACCAAAAACCATCTTCTTCCACCTTCTAATAAGAAGAAATATTCCAGGAATCACATGATTCTTTTAATTTATATTTATTATTTGAAGAATTTTTTATCAATTTCAGATATTAAGAATCTGTTAGATCCTTTAAATGAACATTTTGATGATCAGGACTCAAAGAATTCTTTTTATACGATTTATAATGAGATTTTCAAGCTGGAGCATAATCATAATACGGCGATCCGAGATTCGATCGCAGATGTATTTCATAAATCTGAGGCTACTTTTGCTGAATTAAAGGAGTCGAAGAAGAAAGAACAGCTGCAGCAATTTGCTTTTATTACACTTCTTGGATATGATATCTATCTAAGGAAACAGGTGATTGAGAAAATGATCGATGAACTCTATCAACCAGAGTCAAACAATAAAGCAGAAAAGAAAAAGAAGAAATAGGCATCTGCCTATTTCTTCATTCGTTTAAATACCATATCATAGCCATCACTTCCATAATTCAATGAACGATTCACTCGGCTGATGGTTGCCGTGGAAGCACCTGTCTTATCTGCAACTTCTAAGTATGTATGCTTATCATATAACATCGAAGCCACCTCAAATCTCTGAGCTAACGATTCTAATTCATTTACTGTACAAAGATCTTCAAAAAATGTAAAACATTCTTCTTCTGTCTTTAATGTCAGTACTGCCTGAAATAATCTTTTTGCCGCTTCTGTCTTGATTTTCTTGCTCATTAGCATTTACTCCCTTTCTGATCTTATAGTTCCACTATACTATATCAGAGTGTTAAAGTAAAGCAATATTTTCTTTATGCTTCTCCTACTGTTGTTTTCACAATACCAACTCTTTCAAGATATCCTCTTGTCTCAGATACAACATCTCCGTTCAACGCAAGCAGTGCTACAAGGTTCGGGAATGCCATTAATCCATTACAGATATCCGCAATAGTCCATACAGCACTAACTGTCATAAATGGTCCAATAAATACTGCTAAAATATAAAACCATTTGAACGCTGTGATAACGAATTTCTTTCCATTTACCAGGTATTCCAGACATCTTTCACTATAATATGCCCATCCAAGAATTGTTGTAAATGCAAAGAATACCAGACACATCATTAATACAAATGCTGATGCTTTTGCAGGGAATGGAAGTCCTAATGCAAATGCCTTTGTTGTGACTGCAACTCCTTCAAGTCCCATATCCCATGCACCTGTCATAACGATTGCAAGTCCTGTCATTGTACATACGATGATCGTATCAATAAATGTTCCTGTCATAGATACAAGTCCCTGACGTACTGGTTCATTTGTCTGAGCTGCTGCCGCTGCGATCGGCGCTGATCCAAGTCCTGCTTCGTTAGAGAAGATTCCTCTTGCAATACCTTTCTGCATTGCAACTGTCATAGCTCCGATTGCTCCACCTGCAACTGCTTTTAGTCCAAATGCTGACTGTACGATCTCAGCAAATGCTGCTGGTACCTGTGGTAAATGTGTGAATACAATGATCAGACAGACACCAATATATGTCACTGCCATAAATGGCACGATAACCTCTGATACCTTAGAGATTCTCTTGATTCCTCCAATGATAACAAGTCCTGCACAGATTGTTACGATAATTCCTGCTACAACAACGCTAATAGAATAATTCATTCCAAATAAGCTGATCGTATGTACATTGGATGGGTCAAAGAAGTTATTCACTGCTGATGTGATTCCATTTACCTGTGTAAACGTTCCGATTCCAAACAAACCTACCATTGTTCCAAATACACAGAACAATTTTGCAAGCCATTTAAAATTCTTACCCATTCCTTTTTCAATGTAATAGAATGGTCCGCCAAGTGTGTGACCATCTTCTGCGATCACTCTATACTTAACCGCTAACATTCCTTCAGCATATTTTGTTGCCATTCCAAAAAAGGCTGCAAGCCACATCCAGAATAATGCTCCTGGTCCACCTGCAACGATTGCTGTCGCACATCCTACGATATTACCAGTTCCGATCGTTGCTGAAAGTGCCGTACATAATGCACCAAAACTTGTAACTTCTCCTTCTCCATCATCTTCATTATGAAATACATAATGTAGTGCCTTTCCAAGATGTCTGATCTGTAGTCCTCGAAGCCTGACTGTCAATAAGATTCCTGTAAAAAGGATCAAGATGATAAGGGGCATCCCCCAGATAAAATTGTCGACGTTGTTTAGTACATCGTTTAGCGTGTTTAACATTTTTCATTCCTCCAAAAATAGATCTTTGCGAATGTAACCTTGAACAGCTTGATTTTTGCATATCTGAGTATACAAAAAAGAGCTGATTAAATCAGCTCTAAAGAGTATCGAATACATTGCTTATAAAGCTCTGTCCTTTTGCCTGAGAGATTAGTTTCCTAATAGAAACTGTACACCTTCGGCGCTCACTTATGAGACTCTCCAGAGTTCATTTCTTTTTGTTCATCAGAAAGAAATGCCTATGTTTATTTTTCTTATCCGCAATATTTACTTTATATGATGATTCTGATATTTGCAAGTATTTTTTTTAATAATCAGTCACTTTCAGCACACTATACAAAAACATTTGTCTTTCTATGGCATACATATGTAATATTTTCCATACAATATTTTTATCAGTTTCTTTGCTTTTTTCCTGCTGCTGTGTTAAACTGATTCAGATACGCTCAATGCGTATGGAAACATTAGTTAAAGGAGACAATTTATAATGAAGAAACACAAAAGAAGCACTTTCTCTGGAAAGCTTGGCTTTGTATTATCAGCTGCTGGTGCTTCCGTAGGGCTTGGAAACATCTGGAGATTTCCATATCTCGCTGCTAAATATGGCGGTGGAATCTTTTTACTTGTTTATATCATACTTGCACTGACCTTCGGTTACACCTTGATCATGGCGGAGACTTCTCTTGGACGCATGACAAGAAAAAGCCCTGTTGGAGCATTTGAAAGCTTTGGAAACTCACGTTTTATATCTATTGGTGGTTGGATCAATGCAATCATTCCGATCCTCATCGTTCCTTATTATTCTGTGATCGGTGGATGGGTGATCAAATACCTGATTGAATATTTTGCCGGACATAGTAAAACTTTAGCTGGCGATGCTTATTTTACGACATTTATTTCCAATGGGTGGTCTACAGAAATCTGTTTTATCATTTTTACATTATTTACACTTGGTATCATTTACGCCGGTGTACGAAATGGAATTGAGCGTGTATCAAAATTTATGATGCCGATCCTGATCGTTTTATCACTGATCATCGCTGTGTATTCTGTAACCAGACCAGGTGCTATTGAAGGGGTAAAATACTTTCTTGTGCCAAACTTTGATCATTTTTCATGGATGACCGTTGTATCTGCAATGGGACAGATGTTTTATTCTTTATCCATTGCAATGGGAATATTGATCACATTTGGTTCTTATATGAAGAAAGATACTTCCATTGAAAAATCTACAGAGAATGTTGAGATTTTTGATACTGCGATCGCGATCATGGCTGGACTTATGATCATTCCTGCTGTTTTTGCTTTCTCTGGCGGTAATGCCGAAACATTAAAGTCTGGACCTGCCTTAATGTTTATCACAATCCCGAAAGTTTTTGCAAACATGGGATTTGGAACTGCGATCGGTGTTGTATTTTTCTTATTAGTACTGTTTGCAGCTGTGACAAGTTCGATCGCACTGACAGAAAGTGCTGTTTCGACGTTCGAAGATGAACTACACTGGAGCCGTAAAAAATCAACTGTGTTCATGGGAATGGTTATGTTACTGCTTGGAACGCTTTCCTGCCTTGGGTATGGACCTCTTGCGAATTTTAAGATTCTTGGAATGCAATTTCTTGATTTCTTCGATTTCATAACAAACTCTGTGATGATGCCGATTGCCGCGATCGCAACCTGCCTTCTGGTATCAAAAGTTGTTGGAGTTGATAAAATAGAAGAAGAAATCAAAAAAGACGGACAGGCATTTCGCCGCAAGAAGATTTTCTGTTTTATGATCAAATATCTGTGCCCGCTTTTTGCAGCGATCATTTTGATCAGCTCAGTTGCAAATGCTTTTGGAATTATCACAATGTAATTTCATATATGTGTACTACTACAAAAAGGATGGCTGATTTCTCAGCCATCCTTTTTATATGATCATCCTTTAAAGATTATGCTTCATCAATTGCTTTTCCGATGTCATTTCTCTTATATTTGTTTGCAAAATCAATCCATTCTGTTGCTTTGTAAGCATTTGCTCTTGCAGCCTTTAGATTTTCTCCTTTTGCTACAACACCTAAGACACGTCCTCCATTTGTCACGATCTTATCACCATCAAACTTTGTTCCAGCGTGGAATACATAATATCCATCTTTGTCTTTGAATGTATCTAATCCTTTGATTTCGAATCCTTTATCGTATTTCTCTGGATATCCGTCAGATGCTAAAACAACGCATACTGCTGCATTATCTTCAAATTCCAATTCTACATCAGATAATTTTCCATCAATGCAGGCTTCCATCACGTCGATGATATCATTCTTCATTCTTGGAAGAACAACCTGTGCTTCTGGATCTCCAAAACGTGCATTGTATTCTAAGACTTTTGGTCCGTCTTCTGTGATCATCAATCCTGTAAATAAGATTCCTGTAAATGGTCTTCCCTCAGAAGCCATCGCATCGATCGTTGACTGATAGACATATTTTTCACAGAATGCTTCTACTTCATCATTGTAGAATGGACTTGGAGAGAATGTTCCCATTCCTCCTGTGTTAAGTCCCTGATCTCCATCTTTAGCACGTTTATGGTCCTGTGCGGATGTCATACATTTGATCGTTTTTCCATCACAGAATGCCAGAACAGATACTTCTCTTCCTGTCATAAACTCTTCAATAACGATTTCATTACCAGCATCGCCAAACTGTTTGTCAAGCATTAATGTCTTAACACCTTCTTTAGCTTCTTCTAATGTGTTACAGATCAATACACCTTTTCCAAGTGCTAATCCATCCGCTTTTAATACGATTGGCATCTTAGCTGTTTCTAAATATTTGATAGCTTCATCTGGATCTGTAAAATTCTCATATGCAGCTGTTGGAATCTTATATTTCTTCATCAGATCTTTAGAAAATGCTTTGGAACCTTCGATGATCGCTGCATTCTTTCTTGGTCCAAAAACACGCAGTCCTTCTGATTCAAATGCATCGACAACACCACCAACTAATGGATCATCCATTCCAATGATCGTAAGATCAATTGCATTTTCTTTCGCAAATGCAACCAGTTTATCGAATTCCATTGCTTTGATATTTACACATTCCGCAAATTCAGCAATTCCTGCATTTCCTGGTGCACAATAAATCTTGTCTACTTTTGGGCTTTTAGCGACAGACCATGCGATCGCGTGTTCTCTTCCACCGCTTCCTACGATTAAAACTTTCATCTTTCATTTCCTTTCTTTCGTGATCTGAATGATTTATAGATAAATGACTTTTCCTTCTTCGACTTTGATCCTTCCATTAGCAATGTCATCAATGGCTTTCGGCATAATAACCCATTCTGCCTGCTCCATGATTCTTCGCTGAAGAACTTCTGGAGTATCTCCCTGTTTGATCTCTACTGCCTTCTGGGCAATGATCGGACCTGTATCCGTTCCTTCATCGACAAAATGAACGGTTGCTCCAGAAACTTTAACTCCCCTTGCCAAGGCTTTCTCATGAACCTTCAATCCATAATAGCCTGTTCCGCAAAATGATGGGATCAATGATGGGTGAATATTGATGATCCTGTTTTCAAATTCATGAATGATCTTCTCCGGAATCACAACCAAGCATCCCGCAAGAACGATCAGATCAATCTTACGGTCTACAAGCTCGTTATACAATGCTTCGTTAAATAAATCTCTTGTCTCAAAATCTTTGGGAGAAAGTGCAACTGCTTCGATATCATGTTTCTTCGCACGCTCAAGTGCATATGCATTCTTATTATTGCTGATCACAACATCAATCTTCGCATTTGTGATGCTTCCATTCTCGATTCCATCGATAATGGCCTGAAGGTTTGTTCCTCCTCCGGAAACAAGTACTGCCACTTTTAGCATAAAGTAACTCCTTTTTCTCCAGCTTCCATATGCCCTACGATATATGGTGTATCTCCTGCTGCTTTGATTGCTTCCATTGTTTTGTCAACATCTTCTTTATCAACCGCAACAACCATTCCAAGTCCCATATTGAATGTGTTGTACATCATCTCTTCTGCGATATCTCCTTCTTTGGCAAGAAGTTTAAAGATTGCTGGTACTTCATAGCTGTCTTTCTTCACAACTGCTTTCATTCCTTCTGGAAGCATACGTGGGATATTCTCATAGAATCCACCACCTGTGATATGACTGCATGCTTTAACTGTAACTCCTGCATCTTTCACACTCTTTAATGCTTTTACGTAGATTCTTGTCGGAGCAAGTAATGCTTCTCCTAATGTTTTTCCTAATTCATCATAATATGTATTTAAAGATTCTTTACTCATATCAAATACTTTTCTTACTAAAGAGAATCCGTTGCTGTGAACTCCTGTAGATGCCATACCGATCAAGACATCTCCATCTTTTAAGTTTTCTCCTGTGATCAGGTCTTTTCTGTCACATACACCAACTGCAAATCCTGCAAGGTCATAGTCTTCTTCTGGCATAAGTCCTGGATGTTCTGCTGTCTCTCCACCGATCAAGGCTGCATCTGACTGTACACATCCTTCTGCTACACCGCTTACGATCTCAGCGATCTTTTCAGGATAGTTTTTACCGCAGGCAATATAGTCTAAGAAGAACAGAGGTTCTCCTCCTGCACATGCAATATCATTTACACACATAGCAACTGCATCGATACCGATCGTATCATGTTTATCAAGGATCATTGCAAGTTTTACTTTTGTTCCACATCCATCAGTTCCTGAAAGTAAGACTGGATCATCCATATCTTTGATCTTCTTTAAAGAAAATGCTCCGGAAAATCCTCCTAATCCACCAAGTACCTCTTCTCTCATGGTTCTCTTTACGTGTTCTTTCATCAGTTCTACAGATTTGTATCCTGCTTCAATATCCACGCCTGCTTTCTTGTAATCCATTGTTACTTCTCCTCCTGATTATTTAAAATATTGATCAATACCATTTGCAATGCCGTCTACCATCTTCTTCTGTGTCTGCTTCTTCTGCATCTGTTTATCTTCGGTCTTATTTGTCATAAATCCCATCTCTATCAGTGCCACTGGAATCTTACTCCAGTTTGTTCCTGTAAGATCGTCACGTTTTGATAAACCACGTTTCTTGAATTTGGTTGACTTACAATAACTGTCCAGTATATTCTTTGAGAGTTTTTTACTCTTCTTGCTTAATTTTGCTACATAAGGATTCTGCTGTGATGGGTATAGCACAGAAACACCACGAACATTCGCTGATGCTGCATCCGCATGTAGTCTGATACAGATATCAGCACCACTTTTATTTGCACGGATCGCTCTTTGCTTATTGCTAATGTTTACATTCTGTTTTCTTCTTATCATATACACATCATAACCGCGTTTCTTTAACTCTTTCTCAAGCTTTAATGCAATCTGCAGAGTTAATTTGGATTCTGGTACTTTCGTTTTGACTCCCTGCGTTCCGTATGCTACTTTGGGTTTACGCATCTTCGCGCCCGGTCCGATAGGTTCTGTCTTACTGTTTCCCTTTCCCTGGTGTCCTGCATCAATTGCAATCTTGTATGTCTTCTTTGTTTTTGCTGCACTTACTGGAAAACTTCCTGTAACTACAACCATACATACGCATAAAAACGCTGCAAGAATCTTCTTATTCATAATTTTTGTATCCAACTTTGTCAAGTTTCTCTGCTTTCTCTACAACTGACTGTTTCATCTCTTCGCTGTAAGCTTCTAATTTCTCAAGTAATTTCTCGTCTGATGTTGCAAGGATCTTCGCTGCAAGGATTCCTGCATTAAGTCCTCCATTGATCGCTACAGTCGCTACTGGTATTCCAGATGGCATCTGTACGATAGAATATAAAGAATCAACACCACCGAGGTCGGAAGTCTTCATCGGAATACCGATAACTGGCATTGGGAATAAAGCTGCACACATACCTGGAAGATGTGCTGCCTTTCCAGCACCTGCAATGATCACTTTCACTCCACGGTCCTTCGCACCTTTTGCCCACTCAAAGAAAATATCTGGTTCTCTGTGTGCGGAAATGATCGTCATCTCAAAATCGATCCCCATCTGATCTAAAAACTCTGCTGCTTTTTTCATGATAGGCATATCAGAATCGCTGCCCATTACAATTGCTACTTTTGCCATGTTCTTTCTCCTTATCTTATGAAATTAACAAAAACTTCCCTTTCAGGATTTTATCTTTCTTATCATTGTACTGATTTAACCGATTTCCGTCAATGGTTCATTTAATGTTTCTGTACCAGAAAGTACAAATTTACCATCTTTGATCAGTAAAATCTCATCTCCGCCAAGGGTGATCGCACAAATAGAATCCAGTTCTTCATATGGAATCGTAATATCTGTGTGACACTGGAAATACTCGCCTTCTTTGGAGCATTCATTATATTTTGCAACGATTTCTTTGCCATCTGGATTGTGAACTTCAGTTTCTTCACAATGACTGTAGCAAGTATCTCCCACTGCAAAATGAGGTCCCATCTTCTCAACGATCAGGATCGGAAGCTGATATAAGATATCATATGTCTTCGCCATCACATATGCTGTTGTATTTGTTCCGATCGCAAACTCGCCCATTGGGAGCGTATCTCTGTTATATAAGAGATTCTCTTTGATAAATGTCTTATTTTCTTCCTCTGTTTTAAAGTTTTTGCATGTATATTCAGAAATCATTCCATCCTTAAAAGTAATTTCAAGATCAATGAATTTCAGATCATTTAAATAGACTTCTCCAACATGCAGTACTCCATTGGTCCCTGTTAATTTTGGTGAGGTAAACACTTCTCCAACTGGAATATTGACATCTGCAAGGCAGTTTTCAAAATTCGTTTCTTTGGATGGGTCATCCATCTCATGCATCGCTACGTATAGGTCGGTCTTATTCTTTCCTTTTCCTTTGATATGAACTTCCACTGCCTGATTCAGGGCATCGATCAAATGCTGCTGAATCTGTCTGTATTTGTCTTTATCCAATGTATTAACTTTCACGACTTCTTTAAAAATCTCTTCAAAATTATCCCCGATCTCAGGAATTGGATATGAAATAATCGTAAAGCTCCTCTGCTCTGGTTTGATATATTGATTCATGATCTCTGAGGCTTTCATCTGAAATTCCACAGAAAGCTCCTGCTGCTTCTTGCTTAATTTTAAATTCTCTTCTTTATTCTCTGGTAAAAAAGGTATTTCCCCAAATGTTTCCATGCAAGCTGGTCCAGCAAACACATACGCTTCATCTTTATAATGTTCATATGCATTATGATAACATTCTAATTTGTGTTTCATAAAACGATTATCAAAGAATATCGCCTGATCATATCTGTGGTCATATTCATACTGTGGGTTTGGAGAAGATGAAACATAACCAATCTTATGAAGTCCTTGTGTTAAAACAGATACGCCACTTCTATAGATGATCGGTGCAAGCCCAATTTCTGAAAATAAACGAACTGCCTCTCTGACAACTGGTTCAAATCCGATCGTATAACGGATATTAACACTTCGTTTTGGACTCATATCAATGTTATTGATGATAAATCCTTCATGAAATCCATCAACATATGTTTTGGCCATTGCTGTGATCTCTTCTTGTGGCAATTTATTTAAAAACTTTAAAGTATCAATTTCATTTTCGGAAATATATTCTCCATATTGATACAAAATATCTGGATCACTGAGATCAGATTCCATCACGATCTTTGTTGCAAAATCAAGTTCTGGGTCTAACTGTTCTCTAATTCTGTACTCAAAAACATCCTCGCTGTAATCTCTCATATGATCAAAAACAATATGCTTGATCTTCTGCGGATGTTCTTCTCCTGACAAAAATAAATTGCTGATTTCCAAGAACAATTCATTGTTGATCACAAGGTCAAACAGTCTTCCTTCGATCGCATAGATAAATCCACTGCGCATCTCTGCATATAAAAATGCGAAGATCTGACCATACTCTTTTCCAAACTTTTCTGTACAAAATTTTGGATTCCCAAAACTATGTGCATATTGTTCCTGGCTGATCTCTTCATACCATATTCTATTCCACTGTTTTAACTGTTCTAATGTCCTCTCTTTGGTATCGTAAATCTCATTTACATATAATAAAAGATCTGCCATTTTAGAAAAATATGAAGAAAATTCTCTTGTTTCTTCTACATCTTTCTTTAATTCTAACAGTGCGATCTTATTTAATTCATGTCTTTCTGATAACATTGTATTCAAGTCATCTCTTCCTTTCTTTACTTAGATCATTGCAATTATTCCAATCATAAAAATGATCACAGATACTGCCAGCACAATTCCGTTGCAAGTACATCCAATGATCTTCCATTTCATCACTGCTGCGGTATCTTTCATACTTTGTATTCCAAAATATAATCCTATAGCTGATACTACCAGCAAGATCCATCCTCCAGCTCCACTTAATGGACTACTTGTTCCTCCTGTCTTTATGGAACCGAAAAGCAGCAGGTAATATCCAATGATCCCTGCTGCTCCTAAAATCACAGAAACAATTGATTCCCGTGAAATAATTTTGTCAGATGGACGATATGCAAATGTTTTTCTTTTGTTTCTCTTCATTTTGCCGCCCTCTTTCTGTTATATAAATCATATACTGCTACTACGACCCTGTATATCATATACCCGATCAATCCACCAACCGTATTCATCAGAAGATCATCTACATCAAATACCCCTACTTTCATGATCAATTGACTTGTCTCGATCACTAAACTAAAAAAGGAAGTTGCAAACACTGCACGAAAAAATGCCTTTTTCTTATTGATCACGATCGGGATCATAAAACCAAATGGACTGAATGCAAAAATATTTCCAAACAGATTTGTGACCACTGCTTCGGTGGACAAAAGATATCTGTATGTCCAGAACCTGTTGATTTCTTTGAATAAAATTAAGTTCACATGGGAGGTATCATATCCTGTATCCCTCCCATATCGTTCACTCAATAATACAAAATAAAATATAACTATGATATAAAGATAAAATATAACTTTTATTCCTCGTCTGGCTAACTTCTTTTTCTCAACCGTCACAAGAACCATCCTTAATGTTTTGCACCATACTGTTCATAGTATGCATCAATTGCTGCTTTTAATGTATCATCAATCACAACTTTTCCATTACATTCTTTGTTATATAAACATTCTACAACTTCTTCCATATCAACGATCGCTGCTGTATCAAATCCATATAATTCTTTCACTTCATCCAGTGCACATTTTTCTCCGCCTTTACCGATTTCCATACGGTTTAAGGATACCATTAATCCAACGATCTCTACGTTTGCTGCTCCTTTTACTTTTGGAACTGTCTCTTCCATGGATTTACCAGATGTTGTAACATCTTCGATCATGATCACGCGGTCACCGTCTTTTAATTCGCTTCCAAGGAAGTTTCCTTTATCTGCACCATGATCTTTTGCTTCCTTACGGTCAGAACAATAACGAACTTCTTTTCCATATAATTCGCTGTATGCGATCGCTGTTACAACTCCTAATGGAATTCCTTTGTATGCAGGTCCGAATAACACATCAAAATCATCTCCATAAGTACTATGGATTGCTTTTGCATAATATTCTCCAAGTCTCTTTAACTGAGATCCTGTCACATAAGCTCCTGCATTCATGAAAAATGGAGATTTTCTTCCACTCTTTAATGTAAATTCTCCAAATTTTAATACATCACTTTCTACCATAAATTCGATAAACTCTCTCTTATACTGTTCCATCTTCTATTTAAACCTCCATCTTATTCATTCTTTGCTAATTTGCGGTATTCGTCATGATAAAAACGAATCACATCTTTTCTTGTCACGATCCCGATAAATTTCTCCTGATCATCAATGACCGGAACAAAATTCTGATCTGTGATCACATCGACAAGATCATCCATATCTGTGCTGATCGTCACTGCCTGAATGTTTCTCTTTCTCTTTACATCCATAAGTTTGACTTTCTCAGCTTCTGATATATTCCAATGGCACATAGATTCCATGGCACGCAATACATCACCTTCTGTGATCGTTCCTGCGTATTTACCATCATCAGTTAATGTCGGCACTGCTGAATATCCATGATATTTTAGTTTTTCAAACGCCTGCCTTAAACTTTCATCGGCAGGGATATAGGCAACCTCACTTTTCGGAGTCAGGAAAAATAAAATATTCATACCCTCATCCTCCTTTTATTATCTATTTGACACATCCGATCAATTCGTTAATATCATTGATCTGATGTCTTTCCATGTAAGTTTTGATTCCATCAACCACTTCAAGTGTCGTTGCAGGATTGATAAAGTTTGCTGTTCCTACTGATACCGCTGTTGCACCAGCCATGATAAACTCTAATGCATCCTCAGCTGTTGAGATTCCACCCATACCGATAATTGGCACATCCACAGCGTTAGCAACCTGATATACCATACGGACAGCAACTGGTTTGATCGCTGGTCCGGACATCCCACCTGTCTTATTGGCAAGCACAAAATCTCTTCTTTCAATATCGATCTTCATTCCTGTTAATGTATTAATCAAAGAAAGAGCATCACTTCCTGCATCAACTGCAGCTTTTGCCATCTCTGTGATATCTGTGACATTCGGGCTTAACTTCATGATGATCGGCTGTTTTGCTTTTGCTTTCACTGCCTTCGTAATATCATATAACGCTTTGGGATCCTGTCCAAAAGCAATCCCGCCTTCTTTCACATTCGGACAAGATACATTGATCTCTAATAAATCTACTGGCTGGTCAGCAAGTCTTTCTACAACCTCGAGATAATCCTTTTCGGATTTTCCACAAACATTAACAATGATCGTTGCTCCGGCTTTCTTAAGATATGGAATATCTCGTTCAACAAACACATCGATCCCAGGATTCTGCAATCCGATCGCATTTAACATACCACCATATACCTCTGCAACTCTAGGCACAGAATTCCCCGGCCATGGAACATTAGCAACTCCTTTGGTTGTCACTGCTCCTAATTTGGAAAGGTCAACAAATTCACTGAATTCTTCTCCGGAACCAAATGTTCCTGATCCTGTTGTCACAGGGTTCTTCATTGTTACTCCGGCAATATCAACTGATAAATTCATTATAGTTCCACCTCCCTGGCGTCGAATACTGGTCCATCTTTGCAAACACGTTTGTTATGAACATGTGAATGGGAATCCACGTCTTTTGACTTGCAAACACAGGCTAAGCATGCACCGATTCCACATGCCATTCTCTCTTCCATGGAAATCTGTGCTTCGATCCCCATCTCTTCTGCATATGCTTTGATTCCTCGAAGCATTGGTGTTGGACCACATGCATAGATGATGCTTCCTTCCACGCCCTGCTCTTTGATCGCATCAATGACATTTCCCTTCGTTCCAAAAGATCCGTCTTCTGTAGAGATCACAACATCTCCAACTGCCTCAAATTCGTCTTTTAAGAACATATCACTGTCACGGTATCCTAAAACTGCTGTTTTGTCGCAATCTAACTGCTTCATTAATTCTAACATCGGAGGAATTCCGATTCCGCCACCGATTAAAATTGCTTTTTTGTCTTTCTGTGTAAATCCGTTTCCTAAAGGTCCTAAGATTTTGACCATCTCACCTTCTTTGTAATCGGATAATTCCTTCGTTCCATCTCCAACCGTACGATAGACGATCCTTAATGTCCCTGCTTCTTTATCGATCCCACAGATACTGATCGGTCTTGGAAGGATCTTACTCTTGTTATTCAGATAAACAGAAATAAACTGTCCTGCTTTTGCTTCTTTCGCAATCTCTTCTGCTTTCAATGTCATATCAAAGATTCCGTCTGATAAAGATGTATGACGAATGATCTCTGCCATTACCTGTTTCTTACTCATCTTGCAATTCTCCTTTATCTGGCTGTTTTCTTTACTCACAAAATAGGTGTTCTTTTATTTTACCCAGGCCTGTTTTAAATCTTCTTTCATATCGAGAACAGCCTGTCTTGATGCATCTGCGTAATTTTCTTCTCCAAACTGACTGTAAGCATCCTGTTTATATGCACAGATGATTCCTCTGGAAGAATTAATGATCGCACCTAATCCATCTTCGTTAAAGAATGGCGCAAGATCCTTTGCCTGACCACCCTGTGCTCCGTATCCTGGAACTAAGATGTATGATTTTGGCATGATCTTTCTTAATACTTCTCCCATCTTAGGATAAGTTGCTCCAACAACGGCACCGATATAGCTGTAAGAATCTCCCATCAGTTCTTCTCCCCAGGAAGCAACTTTCTCGGCTACCATCTCATATAACGGTTTTCCATCGATCTCCTGATCCTGGAATTCTCCGCTGGATGGGTTTGATGTCTTAACTAAGATGAACATTCCCTTCTTCTCTTCTTTACATACTTCCATAAATGGACGGATTCCATCACTTCCAAGATATGGATTAACTGTTACAAAATCTTCACAAAATCCGCTGTATGTCTTGCTTCCCACTGCAACCTTTCCTACATGACCGATCGCATAAGCTTTAGATGTTGATCCAATATCTCCACGTTTGATATCTCCGATGATCACAAGACCTTTGCTCTTTGCATATTCACATGTCTTATTAAATGCAACAAGTCCTGGAACTCCAAATTGTTCATACATAGCAATCTGTGGTTTAACTGCTGGAATCAGATCATAAGTTGCATCAATGATTCCTTTATTATACTGCCAGATTGCCTCTGCTGCTCCTTCTAAAGTCTCACCATATTCAGCAAATGCTGCTTTCTTAATATATTCTGGTACATAATCAAGCATTGGATCTAATCCAACAACAATAGGGGCATCTAATTTTTTAATATTGTTTACTAACTGATTGATCATCGAACTCTCCTTTATATCTTTCTTCTTATATTTCAAAAGATTATACCCTTTCTCATTTATTGATTAAGGTATATTCAATTTATCTTATCACAAAAAGGGAGTTTCGTCTACGAAACTCCCTAAAATCAATTTTAAATTTGTATTACAATTCTTTTGCAAAGGAAAAATCCTGCATAACTTCTATAACTCCTGGACGTTTTAAAAATTCTTCTTCATTTTCCTTGTCACAGATCACAACGATCTGTTCACATCCTGCATCATATGCATTTCGGATTCCAGAATTGGAATCTTCATAAATTCTAATGTCTTTCATATCAATGCCGATCACATCGGCTGCTTTATGAAACATTGCGATCTTATTCTCATATGTTCCATCATCATAAACGATATCTTCTGGCTTGATCCAGCGGTCCAGTCCAAAGGACTCAATAAAGAAATCAATATTTTCTTTGATTGATGCACTAGCAATCGTAAATGGAATATCTTTTTCTTTCAAATGATCAAAAAACTCACATACACCATCTACCAGATGAAATTTTTCCGTATCTTCTTTACAGAATTGACGATAATATTCTTCTTTTTTCTGAGAATATTTTTCTAATTCTTCTTTTGTTGCCTTCCCATCTGTAAAATATAAAATATTTTGTATATTTGGTGTTCCGTTTAGTTTCGTATGTAATTCCTCTAACGTGATTTCTTTTCCTCGTAAGATCTTAGAGATCTCATTCCACGCTTTCACATGTTTATCATTGTCAAAAAATAATGTTCCATTGAAATCAAAAATGATTCCCTGATATTCCATTTCTCATTCCTCCATTGCAATTTTACAGTTCTTTTGTCTTGCTTACTTCGCGATACCAGTCTGTCTTTGGAATTCCTTCTTTATCCATACGTTCTCCTACACCTTTTAAGCAGAATCTTGAAGTACCTTTTTCTCCTGTTCCATTATGAAATATATCATTTTCCCCATCATAATATCTGATAAAACGGCTCTGGTAATAGTTGATTCCAAGATAATCATTGTAAGATGCAGCTTCTTTTAAGATTTCCATATCATCTTTGCTTGCATGAAAGCTTCCGTTGTTTAACTCTACCAAACGATTGATGATCTCCATTGTTTCATCCCTGTATTCCCTTCATAGCCTGCTTCTTTGTATGCAATAACAGCTTTTGCATGAGCCACCATCATATTGTGCATTAACTGGATCGCACTTGCCATATCATATTGTACACCATTCGGGAAGGTTCCTTCAATATATATATTGGTTGCAACCGCCCAGATCTCGGTGACATGCTCCCACCACTTAAATCCCTGATTTTGAAGTGGAGGCTTCTTGCTCAATGGCTCTACTGAGCCAAGTATCTACAAGCTATATTATGTTAAAAATCCTTGATCTTTCTCTATATTCTTCTTTTTAGGAGCGGCGAGCTTTTTATTACATAGGGGATTCCATCGGATTTTCCTAGGATAAAAAATCCCGGATCTTTTATTTTGATCCGGGATTGTGTATACTATATACTTTTTTGTTTTCTTATACATAAATATAATCTGTCATAACTGGCTGCATGCCATTGTCCTCGATCATTTGATAAATCTCATCAACTGATCTTCCATCACTGATCTCGAACTGTTCATCACCTTTTTCTTCTTCCTGACTGTGTCCACCGATTCCAACATTTACTCCTGCTGAAATCTTCGTCGCTGCGATCTGAATGATGTTGTCACGGAATCTTTCACATTCACGTGTTGAGATCGTAATACTTGCAAATGGCATAAAGATTCGATATGCACAAATGATCTGTAGAAGCTGTGGTTCATGAACATCTTTTGGATTGATCTTATCGTTATTAATGATCGGACGTAATCTAGGACATGAAAATGCGATTTCTGCATGTGGATATTTTTTCTGTAAAAGATATGCATGCATTCCTGTTGCCAGTGCATCTTTTCTAAAATCATCCAATCCTAAGAGAGCAGCAAATCCGACACCTCTCATTCCACCCATGATCGCGCGTTCCTGAGCATTGAGACGGTATGGGAATATTCTCTTTCTTCCACCCAAATGCAGTGTCTTATATTTGTCTGAATTATATGTTTCCTGGAAGACTGTAACAAAATCTGCTCCACATTCATGCAGATATGCATAATCTTTAGAATCCATTGGATATACTTCAAGACCGATCAGTTTAAAATATTTCTTCGCGATCTTACATGCTTCTCCGATATACTCAACACTTGATTTGTTTGGACTTTCTCCAGTCAGGATCAAAACTTCTTCCAATCCTGTCTCTGCGATCGCCTGCATTTCTTTTTCAATCTCTTCTGCATTAAGCTGTGCACGTTTGATCTTGTTGTGGCAATTAAATCCACAGTAAACACAATAATTTTCACAGTAGTTTGCAATATATAACGGAGTAAAGATCGCTACAGAGTTTCCAAAATGTTTTCTTGTCTCTTTCTGTGCTTTCTGTGCGATTTCTTCCAAAAACGGCAATGCCGCTGGCGATAATAAGGCTTTGAAATTATCAACAGAACAAGTTTCTGCCGCCAATGCTTCTTTAACATCTTTTGCTGTATAAATGTCTGCATCATAGCTGTTCATCTCTGCGATGACACGGTCCATGATATCTGAATCAATTGCTTCCATGTCATCCGTATATTTCATATGATCTGTATTCTCATCAATTCTTACACTCATGATTAATCCTCCAAAAATCCTGTTAATGGTGATGATGCACTAGAACCTTTTTCAATGACTCTTCCAAGTCCTGCCAGATATGCGCTTCTTCCTGCCTCAATTGCTTTCTTAAATGCTTCTGCCATGGCTGGAATATCACCTGCAGTTGCGATTGCTGTATTCGCCATCACTGCAGCTGCACCCATTTCCATTGCTTCACATGCCTGAGATGGTTTTCCGATTCCTGCATCTACAATAATCGGAAGATCGATCTCATCGATCAAAATCTGGATAAAGTCTTTCGTACAGATTCCTTTGTTAGATCCAATTGGAGATCCAAGAGGCATAACTGCAGCTGCCCCAGCATTTACAAGATCTCTGGCTGCATTTAAGTCTGGATACATATATGGCATAACAACAAATCCTTCTTTGGCAAGGATTTCTGTTGCCTTGATCGTTTCATAGTTATCTGGAAGCAGATATTTAGAATCATGAATAACTTCAATCTTAACGAAATCTCCGCATCCTACTTCTCTTGCAAGTCTTGCAATACGAACTGCTTCTTCTGCATTTCTTGCTCCAGATGTATTTGGAAGAAGTGTGACACCTTCTGGAATATAGTCAAGAATATTAGCTGTATCATTTGTGTTCGTTCTTCGAAGTGCTAATGTAATGATCTGTGCTCCTGCATTCTGCACTGCTGCATTGATCAGATCTAAGGAATATTTTCCTGATCCTAAGATAAATCTTGAATCAAATTCATGTCCACCGATGATTAACTTGTCCTGTTTCATGTTATTCTCCTTTATATATGCATAATTTTCTTATCTCTTTGTATCTGTTATCTTCAGATCATCCGCCACCGACAAAGGCTACGATCTCTAATGTGTCACTGTCACTTAAGATCACATTCGCATATTCCCCTTTAGGAACGATTTCTCCATTTCTTTCCACTGCGATTCTCTTATCTGAAAATCCTTCCTGTGTTAAGAAATCAGATAATGCGACAGGGTCTTTTAATGTTTTTGTCTCTCCATTTAATCTCATCTGCTTTCCTCCTTGACTGACTTTCCTTTTATCTTTAAAAGGAACAAAAAAGGGTCCACAAAGAAGCATCACACCCGAGGTGGTGTGCCCCTTCATGGACCCGATAGTTCAGATTCACTCTTGTTGTAGATTATCATATTGATATTTTTTTGTCAAGTGATTATTGCATTTTGTTTTTTGTGTGATATAATATCTTTGTGCTTTAATCAGCACTTTGACATTTGTTTGAATCCTCTTTGGCATTTTATATGCCAGGGGGATTTTTTATTTCTTGATCGTTATATTTTTATTCCAGATTTAATATTTCAAAAACTTTAACCCTTTTCTTTAACCAATTTAAATATAAACAAAATAAAAAAGCTACAAACCGCATAAATACGAAGTTTGTAGCTTATGACTCCAACGAGAATCGAACTCGTGATTCGACCTTGAGAGGGTCGCGTCTTAACCGCTTGACCATGGAGCCAGATTTATATTCGAGGTGGTCTGTTGCAACCACCTCTATCTATTATACATATTATTTTTGTAATGTCAAGAACTTTTTCAAATTAAATTTCTTATTTTCAGATAGTCCAAAATCATTTTTACACATCCATCGATTCCAAGGATTCCTTCGTCCAGACATAATTCATATCCATTGGACATTCCCCATATTTCATTTGTGTAATATTTATGAAATTCATAACGTTTTGAATCTTCTGTTTCTATTTCTTTTTTAGCTTGTTCTTTGCTTATTCCAAGATATTTCATAAGATTTTTAATTCGAATGTTCTTGTCTGCATGCATAAAAATTCTTACCGTATTCGGACGTTCCCTGAAAAGATAATTTCCACAGCTATCCATCACGACGCCTCCCGTATTACCAATAATCTTTTTGATAATCCCGAAAGGCACCTCATTAGAACTCACATTTTCACTCATTGCAATTGCATATAACAGACTGTTTACTTTTCTGTCATTAAAAAATGCATTTAATTCATCATAATCATCCGTTTCTTCTACTATTCTTAGAAGATGTGCCTTGTCATAAAGTGGCAATTCAAATTGTCTTCGAATTTTTTCTGCGACTTTATCTCCCATTGTTCCATGTTCTCTTCCGATCGTGATGATCATTTTCTCATCTGCCATGATTTCTTCCTCCTATTTTAAATAAGCTGAGCAAATCCTGATACAAATACAACAGTCAAAAGTCCTGCTACTGCTACTGCCAGACTGCTCATTGCACCTTCGACTGGTCCCATCTCAATTGCTCTTGCTGTTCCGATCGCATGAGATGCTGTTCCAAGTGCCAGACCTTTTGCCAATGGATTTTTTATTTTAAAGATATGAAATACTGTATCTGCGATCACATTTCCAAGAATTCCAGTAATAATGATCACTGCAACTGTAATTGTCACGATTCCACCTAATTCTTCTGATATTCCAATTCCGATCGCTGTTGTGATCGATTTAGGAAGCATTGTTACATACTGTTGGTGGTTGAATCCAAATAACATACAAAGAACAAAAATTCCTGTTAAACTTGCTAATGTTCCTGATAATATTCCACAAACAACTGCAACCTTATTTTTCTTTAGTAATTCTAACTGCTCATATAGAGGTACAGCAAGACACACTGTTGCTGGCGTCAACAAATAAGATATGTATTTCGCACTTGCGTTATATACTTCATAACTGATTCCAAATACTTTCAATGCCAGGATCACAATAACTATAGATACTAATAATGGATTTAATATTGCTAATCCCAGCTTTCTCTTTAAAAATAGTCCGATCTCATATGCGATCAAACTGATCGTTACTCCTGCAAACAATGATTGTCTGAACATTTCATTCATTTTTGATTCCTCTCTTCTGTGCTATCATTTGTGCTATTTTTCCTGTGACTACCATAACAAATATTGTGATCACTACAGTTATGACTAGTATTGGCAGTAATAATGGCTGTAAAACTTTCCACGAATCAATTAATCCAGCTGCTGCTGGAATAAACATAACGGGCATGATCTCAATCAGAAAAAATGCTGCCTCTTTAACTTGACTCGTCTTCAAAATACCAGTCACCAGACATAACAACATTAACACCAGTCCATACACACTTGCCGGAATTGGCAATGGTATGAACATCTTAAGCACTTCTCCCAAAAAAGAGAGTAGTAAAATAATCATAAATTGTCTAAGAAATTTCATACACTCCTCCAGTTTTTCATATTAAGTCTTTTTTCTTGTATACAATATTATGGTACTACCAACTTTTAATGTCAATACTTTATTTATTGTCATTTTTTAAAAAAATAGAATCCTGCATCGACAGAATTCTATTTTTTTACCTAAATTATTTTACAACTTTTGCAGCTTTAGCATTGATATATCCAATGAATTTTCCTGATTTTGTATACAATGCAAGATATTTATTTCCATTCTCATGTTTATATCTATATTTTGCTACATATGTTTTTTTATAAACTTTTGTTTTGGATTTCTTCCATTTGAAATTCTTATATAGTTTATATTTTTTACTCTTGATCTTTACACGTTTTCCATAAGTGTATGCTTTTCCCTGCTCTGGCTGTGTTGCTGATCCTAATCGTTTTACCGCTTTCTTATTAATGTACCCAACAAATTTACCACCTTTTGTATAAAGAGCAAGATATTTATTTCCATTCTTATGGTCATATCTATATTTTGCTACATATGTCTTTTTATAAACTTTTGTTTTGGATTTCTTCCATTTGAAATTCTTGTAAAGTTTATAATTTTTCTTTGTAACTTTCACTCGGTAATTATAACTGATTGCAGGTCCTGCTGCTGTTCTTGTATATACAACTTTCTGTACTGTATTACCTTCCTGTGTTCCCTTTAATGTCATGTTATATTTTTTATTCTTTGGATAATATCCAGAGAATTTTGGTAATGTGATCTTGCGAGTCTTTCCTACTTCAACTTTGACATACTGGGTAGGATATACTTCTTTTCCATTTTTATCAACGATCTTCAATGCTATGATCTGTTCTTTTCCTTTGGATACAGAATCTTTATAGAATTTTAATGACTGTAATGGATATCCATTGGAATCAAATAACGTCTGGTTATCCCAGCTGCTTCCGCCCCATGCTGGTTGTCCATTATAATACATCTTGTTATCTGGATAGTATCCTTTTGCTCCCTGAGCCGCCCATCCAGTTCCATAACGATCAGACATATCCTTATTGTACTTCCAATTAGTCCATCCCGCTTTTACCGGAATCCATGCTCCCTCCCAGTAAAAAGCTCCAAGCCCATTATCATTTGATAACAATGTCTGATACATATCCGTCAATGCATCCACCTGTCCCTGTGGATCATCAGAATATACTTTTGCATTTGTATGTCCTTCACCAATGACATTTGATGTACCATCCGCATCTTTTAAACTGTTAAGCCAGCTTGTTTCCATAACCGCATACATTTTTCCTCTTGACTTGGCAAGATTTTCTATTTTCTGAAGTCCAGCTAATGCATTTTTACTGGAATTTCCTTGCCAGAATTGATAAAATGAGCTACCGAAAACATCATAGTCCACTCCATTTCGTTCCCATGCATTCATAATTTCTGAACATTTTCCATAACCCATACTTTCAAGATGCAGTGTAACTAATGCTTTTGGTGTGCATTCTCTGACTGCTTTGATCCCTGCTTTCAAATATCCACATAAAATCTTGGCATTCTTTGCATTTCCCCATGTATCTTTATAAGTTTCTCCCTTTGAATAATCTGGCATGATATCAAGCATTCCATTTGTAATCTCATTTCCAACTTGTACCATTCCGATATCTGCTCCAACTTCCTGGAATTTCTTTATCGTATCCTTTGTAAAATCGTAAACATTTTGTTTCATCTTTTCTGTATCATTTTTATCTTTTTCCCAAGCTTTTGGTATCTTTTGAAGTGCTGGATCCGCCCAGAAATCAGAATAGTGGAAATCTAGCAGAAGTTTCATATCATACTGTGCAGCTTCTTTTGCGATTTCAAGGCCAGCTGCCACATCATTCGCACCACCTCCGTATGTTTCTCCTTTTTCATTTGTCGGATCATTCCAGATACGGATTCTGATATAATTAACTCCATTATCATGTAATACTTTTAACAATGATGTTTCTTTTCCATCAAAATCGTAGTATTTTACACCTGCTTTCTTTAGTGCTGTGTAGGATGAAATATCCATTCCACGAACGGAACTTTGTGACATGTTATTAAGTTTTTTGACAGAAGCTGTTAGATTCTTAAGTCCTGTATCTCCACCGTATTCCCATGGATCTTTGTAGCTGCTTACATCAACCTGATTTCCTTGTGCATAAGCAAAGA